>Ga0209492_1000021_pt1 | contig 51577 bp, 59 predicted proteins | sample PPLLak12cMay2015_FD_187253 | JGI IMG/M metagenome (GOLD analysis project Ga0209492, IMG submission 187253) | Freshwater sediment microbial communities from Prairie Pothole Lake near Jamestown, North Dakota, USA - PPLs Lake P7 Core (1) Depth... | ecosystem: Environmental > Aquatic > Freshwater >... | reverse complement strand
TACAGGTATGGGGATACTCCTTGGTACCATGAGCGGTATCATACCCGGTGTGCATGCAAACACTCTTGCGGGAGTGCTTTTAAGTTTTCAGGCAGTTCTCCTGTCTTTTTTTGGTCCTGTCGCCCTAGCCGGTGCGATGTTTGCTGCACTTATAACCCACACATTTGTTGATGCAATTCCGAGCACGTTTTTAGGCATTCCTGATGCCGATACATCACTTGCTGTATTACCTGCCCATGCTCTCTGCCTTGAGGGAAATGGGGAGGAAGCGGTAAGGATTGCAGCACTCGGCAGCGCCTGTGCAATGGTCATTGCAGTTCCGCTTTCGATCGTCTGCTTTTTCCTGCTCCCGCCTCTCCAGCCATTCATAGACTGGTGGATTGGGATTCTTCTGATTGCATCTGTTGGATATATTATTGTTACCGGGGAATGCCCCGGCTGGGGATTTGCTCTGTTTCTGGTATCCGGCGCTCTCGGGATTTTTACCCTTCATTACTCCTACCTCAGCTGGCATACCCTTGCCGGAGGAAGTGCGATCCTCATGCCACTTCTCACCGGCCTGTTCGGTATTTCAGTCCTTCTGACCGCATCACAGGGAATAATGCCAGAACAGCATTTCAGGGGGATCCGGATGAAAGAGAGGACTATCATGAAATGTTCAATTCTCGGTACCATTGCAGGAGTTGCGGTTGGCTGGCTGCCGGGACTGTCGACGGCATCTGCAAATGGCGTGCTCGCGTCTCTTATCAATTATGATACGGACCGTCGTGCGTACATCCTCGCGACGAATGCAGCGAACACAGCAAATGCTTTCATTGGTCTTGCCGCATTGTTTGCACTCTCACGAATGCGCAACGGGGTCATGGTTGCGCTTTCCGAGCTCCCGCTGCCTTCAATGAGTGAAATGACCGTAATCGGCGTTCTTGCTGCCTTCTCAGCATATATTATTACAATCGGGTTGTCCAGATCTGCAGGAAAGTTCAACGGCATTAACGGGAAATTACTGAACCGTTCAGTAATTGGGTTTATATTCGTATTATCCTTCATCATTACTGGTCCATTCGGTATGGCGATCCTTATCATTGCAACAGTATTAGGGCTGGTACCCTACCTCGTGAACATACCAAGAGTCTACTGTATGGGTGTAATTATGGTGCCCGTCATCCTCTTTTCGTTTGGCATTGTCTGGATATGACCATTTGACACGCTCAGTGATTTGCGGTCATATGATCTAAGGTTTTATACGGACACGAACTCTATTTTCTGTGATGCAGTCCTACTGGTTCGGTGACGTTGAGGGTGGGCGATGCACCTTATTTATCGGAGATTCGCATGCCATTCTTGATCGCATTCAATCGATTTCAACATCCCTGGAGACCTATATCCCGCCAGACTGGGAACAGGCAGTTTTTTGCGGAGCTTGTCGAGACCGGCAGGATTATCTTGCCCGATTACAGGCTGTCTGCATCGCCGCAGCTGAACGTTCGATACGGGAGCAGTATTCAAAAAAAGACGCAGAACTGCTCCAGATGGTCAGGACTCTTGATGAAATTGATAAGGTTATTAACCTGCTTTCAGAAAAGACAGCAGAATGGTATCTTATCCGGTATCCGGCATTCTCCCGTAAATATCGGAGGACACCGGCGCATGCACTTGTAAAAACGATTCGTGAAAGGAGCAAAGGGGCACTTGGCAAAGTAGCAGGAGAGATTGAGGAGCTGGAAAAAACCCGTACTATTCTTGCAAAGGAAGTTTCTTCACGGGCAAATGATGTTATGCCTAATACAAGTGCGCTTATCGGGGGACTCGTTGCTGCAAGGCTTATGTCACAAGCCGGGGGGCTCCTCTCTCTCTCCCGGCTACCGGCAAGCGCGATCCAGGTTCTCGGTGCCCGGACAGCCCTTTTCTCGCATATGAAAACCGGTTCCCCCTGCCCCAAGCATGGGATAATTTTTCAGCACCGCCGGGTGCACAATGCTCCGAGGGATGTCCGGGGCAAATTGTCCCGGGTGCTCGCCGGAAAGCTTGCCATCGCAGCGCGTCTTGATTTTTTCAGGGGAGTTGCAGAACCGGAATTTCTTGAAACAGCGCAGAAGCGCATAGATGCAGCAGGAAAGGAGAGCCGACCATGATCTGGATCGGCGATGTTCTGGTATCCCGGGGTGAGGGGGGGGTTTATAGTGAGCGGATGCTGGGTGGAGCGAGGGTCTGGGATCCTTACCGGAGCAAACTGTCTGCACTGTATTACAAAGGAACGGGTATCGAGCTCACCACGACAATGCGGGTATTGTATCTTGGAGCTGCAAATGGGACAACCGTATCCCATGTAGCGGATTATGTTGAGGTGGTGTATGCGGTAGAGTTTGCCCCCCGCCCCATGCAGGACCTTCTCGAAGTGTGCCGGCGCCGACGGAATATCATACCTGTTATGGCGGATGCAGGCCGCCCTGAACGGTATGCACCGCTGGTTGAACCGGTTGATCTTCTCTACCAGGATGTGGCACAACCGGTTCAGGCTGCAATCGTGCTGCGGAATTGCGTGTTCCTGAAACCCGGGGGAACCGTCATTCTCATGCTTAAAACCCGGAGCGTTGACGTCCGAAAGGAACCTTCAGAAGTATTCCATGATACGATTGGCACTCTCACCTCTGCCGGGCTGATTATTCAGGAAAGTACTTGGCTGGCTCCATTTCAAGCAGATCATGCGGCTATTGTCTGTATAAAACCGAAAGTGCAGGGATTATCTTGAGCGATGGCATCCGTATTTTTTCGGCCACTCCGATTTCTGTAATCGCGATTATCATTCTTCTCTTGCTATTAATCCTCATTCTCCCGCTGTTTATTCTGGGAATGATCGGAGCTGCATTTACAAGGCTTGGTTTTTCCTGGACTTCTGCCCTCGCTGTTGTAGTGCTGATGATAATCGGGAGTTTTGTAAATATCCCGGTATATCGCATCCACCATGATGTAATACGGGTTCCCCGGTATGATACTTCAGATCAGGGTACGGGCGTATCCCGTTCTTCCGCCCGTATCTGGAATATACTTGTTTCTTGTAACCTTGGGGGTGCCATTATACCCGCAGGTATTTCCGCATTTCTCCTGTACAAGGCAATCCTTATCACGGGAAATTCTCTGGCATTTTCCGTAATCGCCGGGGTCGTCATCGTTGCAGTCATCACATTTGTCTCAACGCGTCTGGTGCCCTGTGCCGGTATTCAGGTACCCCTGCTGATTCCCGGACTGACCGCACTTCTGGCAGGGCTGGTTCTATCAGGTGGCACCGGAATGGCGGCGGCAGTAACTGCCTTCGTGAGCGGGACGATCGGAACGTTATCCGGTGGAAATATTGTCAACCTTTTCCGGATCAGCGATCTTGAAATCCCACAGGTCAGTGTGGGCGGTTCCGGAACTTTTGGAGCGGTGTTTATTTGTTGCATCCTGCCTGCCCTGATCGCATAGGAACTGCGCAGACCCGCCAGATCTCAGTAATGTTGAAATAACCCTTGAAAAGAAAATAGCCCGGAGCAGATTCGAACTGCTGTCGGGGGATCCAGAGTCCCCCATGATTGACCGCTACACTACCGGGCTATGTGCCTCTTATTTTTGCTGCTGTATCTTAATTAAGGTGACGGACTGACCCGTGTTATACACCTTTTGCCCTTCCGCACTTCTGACAAGCCTTGCATACTTCAATGACGGGCCGGATGAATTCGCCCTTTCCGCAGAATGGTTCAATATCATGAATATCGCGGAGATAGTAAATATGGGGGACAAGGGAGATGTGTGTGTATATGCCGCATGGGACTGCCAGTTTATCTGCTATCGATTTCTGGAGCTGAACAAGAGCATACATATTTGCCCCGGCAGCAGTCAGCATATCATTCGAACGGAAGATAACCCGCATATGAAGTCTTCCCTCCCGCAGGATGCACTGGATAAGCTGGAGGCATGGACATGCATCAAGCTTCTCGTCAATCACCGGGTTCCAGGTGATTGCTATAGCTCGACGGGATGTCGGTTGAGACCGGAGTTTGTCAACGATATAGGCGATCTGGTCAATGTGCACTGGCTGCCCGTCAGCAACCAATCGTTCCCCCCAGTCAAAAAGCCTGCCATGGTAGTCATACTCAAAGGCGGCGTGGGAACCCTGCAGCAGGTCCCGTGCGTATTGTTCTACAAACCTCTGCTGGAACCGGGAATGCGGGCTTACCATAGGTTCCGCTACAGGAGTATCAACCTGCAGGGTAATCTCCTCGAACTCGACGGTCGCTTCGGCATCTTCTGTTTCCAGGACCCAGCCTTTCTCCAGGATCATTTTAATGACCAGCTCATGTACCAGTCCGATACTTGGCGCCCGGATTATTCTCATGATAATTAGTTTATCATTCACGTTGTATATGTGTGTTGAATTGTGTCCGGCACCGGGTTGGAGAAGTAGATGTAGTGATGAAAGTTATTGTCAAAACACGGTTGAAGGAGATAAATTTTCCCCAGTCGGAATGCAATAACAATGCCGGACTATTCTTAAGAATGCATCCAATTGGACCTGTGAATTCATTGGTAAATTTATGAAAACAATATTAACTCTAATAATTATACAATAATGTACATATAGACTAATACAAAATCATCAAACAGTGCGCGACATATAAATCAAAATTGTTGCTACCAGCACTCTGGTTCAGATTTACAAAGGATCTGCTGGAGAACCAAAAAAACCGTTTTAATCGGGCATATTCAAAAACCGGTGGGAATTAACCCCCGGAAAACCAAATCGAAACAACCACAAAGGATATATTAGCTCTTTTACAAATACTCTTTCATATTCCGTCTAAACGGAGTATGGGGCTCGCAGAACAGATATTCGGCATCTGTCGAAATCGTTCGCGGCTTGAAATGTATGATGTAACTTTGGAGGAATTGAAAGAATGACTAAGCGATTAACTATCGCACTCGTTGCACTCGCGATGTTCGCGCTCGTTGCAGTTATGCCGGTATCGGCTAACCTGACAGCCGCGGGCTACTATGAAGTAGCCAAGAACATCAACCGGGGCGCGACAGTGTTTATTGGAGAACAGGGCCTTGATGTAACGGCAGCAATGGCCGCACTTCCGGGCACTGGAACTAAAATCGGCTGGTGGGCATCAGCAGCAGATGTTACCACGTCACCGTATTCCCAGTCCTACGACTTTGGGTCATCAGGTATGACCTCATTCACTGTTGGCGATACCTTTGTCGGCTATACCGGTAACTGGTATAAGCTTGACGCAACAGGCGCATCAGTTGGATCAGTATTCAACGTCCAGGACCCGACACTCTCCGTCAATATCTGGGATTTCAGCCAGAGCGCAGATGTAACCAGCAAGTCGGTCCCGCAGGGAGAGCTCCTTGGATTCAAGATATCCACCAACATGATCAGTGCAATATCTGATCCGCTCCTCAGGAACCCAATCTACGGCACAAGTGCTGGTGACGGTTATATTAACGTCCGGGTAAAGGATGAGTCGGGTGCCACATTCACCTCAGTGCTTGATGCAAAAGGCGGGTCATTAAGCCTCAGCTCACTCAACATTACGAGGACCCCGTACCTCTTAGGTGAACTGCCAGTAGGCGCACCATCCAACTGGTCAACCGGCGCACTTAACGCAAACGGCCAGCTCGCATACCCGATTGGGACCTACACCGTCTTTGCAGAGTCCAGACTCAATAACATGAAGGACAACTACAAGAACGGCGGCGTAGATTACACCACGAAGACAGTCTCCCAGACCGTAACCGTCTCGCTCGTCTCCAACACCGTGAAGATTGAAGCGAACAAGGATACTGTTGTCCGCAGCAAACCGTTCTCTGTTACCATCACTGGAAAGCCCAGGACGATCTACCATCTCTGGGTTAAAGGCTCATCCAACCTCGCAGGTGGACTTGACGCACAGCCCCCGATGGTCAACACCGGTATCGAAGGAGTGACCTATATTGCAGTGTGTGCGACCGCAGCTGACCAGAGGGCAGCAGCAGTAGCTACCGCAAATTCCGCTCTCGGCTATGCATACCAGAACGCTGGTGCAGGCCGTATAGTGTTTGACGATGTAAGCCATGTCCTGGAAACCGGGTTTGGCAGCAGGGTTGCTGTTAATGTCGCAACCTCCGCCTCCGGAACCAGAGTTGTAGAATTCGTTACTACAAACTGGACCAAGGCACAGAAGTACACCATCCGTGTTGAGCAGAACTTCGGAAGCATCGCCAGCCCCTCCTTCAAGAGCGACGAGGTCGATGTGAAGGTCGAGAAGGGTGCGGTCACGATTGTGGCAGCCGGCGACCAGAGCTACTTCCTTGGTGAGGAGATCAGATTCTCCGGTACCAACACCGAATCGTACAAGACATACCTGTTCATCATTGGACCCAACCTTAATGACAATGGTGCACAGCTTACCGCTCCACGGGCAAGCGTCATCAACCAGAATGCTGATACATTTGTCCAGGCAGATGTAGCTGGCGACAACACATGGTCCTACAAGTGGGGAACTGCAACAGTTCCGCTCGATGCAGGTACATACACCATCTACGCAGTCAGCCAGCCTGTTGACCGTGCAGCCGACCATATCGGCGACGCAGCATACGGCACTGTTTCCATCATTATCAAGAAACCGTTCGTTTCTGCAACCGCATCACAGTCTACTGTTGCAAAGGGTGACAGAATTTACATCACCGGTACCGCTGAAGGTCAGCCGTCACCAGGTGTTGCAATCTGGATACTCGGCAAGAACTACGCTTTCCGCCAGACAGAATCTGTAAACTCTGACTCGTCCTTCAGGTTCGAGGTCAAGCAGGAAGACACCAAGGAACTTACCTCAGGTCAGTACTTCGTTGTTGTCCAGCACCCGATGGCAAACAACCAGTTCGATATTGATCTGAACCCAGGTGGATCCGGTCGTCTTGCAGGTGCTACACCGATTTACGTCAGGAATGTAATTCTTGGCGGCGGAACTGGAACTGATGTCTTCCTGATCAACGGCGCAGGAAGCCTCCAGGGATCCGATGCAGCTGAAGCACTTGTCCAGGCCATCAACGACCCGAACGTCGACGATACCTACACCAAGCTTCAGTTCCTGATTGAGGAACCGACCATCACTATCGACCCGATTGGCGACAGGCATGTTGGAGACAAGTTCACCATCACTGCAAAGACCAACCTCGCGGTAGATGACGAAGTCCTCTTACAGGTCTACTCATCATCATTCAAGCCGACTCAGAAGAGCCAGAGCGGTGAGTTCAGCGGCGCAACCGGTACGATCAAGGTCGTCAAGGGTGAAACCGGTCTGAACGCTCTCTCGTTCGATGTTGATGCATCAACATTCAAACCAGACGAGTACATTGTTACTGCAGATGCAGTCATCCAGGACGCTACCGGCACTGCACTGTTCAACGTTCTTGAAGGACCTGCCCCAACCACAGTCCCGACAACCGTTGTAACAACTGTTCCGACCACTGTCGTAACAACCGTCCCGACCACTGCAACCCCGACCCCGACCCCGACTCAGTCGCCAGGGTACGGTGCCTTGATTGCATTAATCGGCCTCGGTGCAGTTGCATTCATCGTAGTGCGCAGGCACTGAACTAATATCTAAAAATCTCTTTTTTTTCAGAATTAGACTGATATAGTCAGATTTTGCTTTTATCCATACACCAGCTCTCTCTGGTTTCTTCCCAGCCAGATACCGGCATGGAACGCTTTTATTTTCAATGCAGTCAATGTAGATGTGAGAAGGATACATTCATGGGATACTTCGTCAGGTAAGTGAGGAGTCAGACCAATGAAATTGAGTGTAAAAAATCTGGATATTGCATCACGGGGGGTACTGCTGAATCGTGCGGACGCCCGCAGCATCGGGGTGCTTGACGGTGACAGAGTTCAGGTAATGAATCCGAAAAATGGTGTTTCGGTTGCGGCTTTTGTTGAGACTACTTCCACCATTACTCCTCTGGGAACAATTGGTATCTACCGCTTCACGAACGAGCGACTTCATCTTGATGACGGTGCTGAGATCGAAGTCAGGGAAGCGGCAAGACCTGCATCCCTCGACTATGTTAAGAAGAAAATGGATGGCGGTAAAATCTCCAAAGAGGAGATGCTGACGATTATTAAAGATGTTGTGAGCGATGATCTATCCTCAGCTGAACTCACGGCTTTCATTATTGCCTCGTATATCAATCCGCTCGATATGGATGAAGTTGAGCACCTCACCCGCGCTATGGTTGAAACCGGGGAACACATAAAGTTTGCATCCAGGCCAATTGTTGACAAACATTCAATAGGCGGTGTTCCCGGTAATAAGATCTCTTTACTTGTTGTCCCCATTATCGCTGCAAGCGGACTGAAGATACCCAAAACAAGCTCGCGTGCAATAACCGGTGCTGGCGGTACTGCCGACCTTATGGAGGTACTCGCAAATGTTGAGTTTTCTGCAACGGAAGTCCAGAAAATGACTGAAAAAGTGGGGGGGGTCATTGTATGGGGGGGTGCAACGAACATTGCTCCTGCGGATGACCGCATTATCATCCAGGAGTATCCATTTAAAATCGATGCCCGAGGTCAGATGCTGGCCAGTGTTATGGCAAAAAAATTTGCAGTAGGGGCAAATCTTGTTGTGATCGATATTCCGGTTGGACAGCATACCAAGGTTCCGAGCATGCAGGAAGGGAGAAAACTTGCCCGGGAGTTTATCGAACTTGGCGAACGGCTTAACATGAAAGTCGAATGTGCTCTTACCTATGGGGATATCCCCGTTGGCCGCAGCATAGGTCCGAAACTTGAAGCGATTGAAGCTCTGCGTGTGCTTGAAGGTGCAACTGAACCAAACTCGTTTATCCAGAAGAGCCTGTCTCTTGCGGGTATTGCTTTTGAGATGTCAGGCAAAGCTGCACGAGGCACCGGCACTGACATGGCACAGGAGATTCTCCAGAAAGGAAAGGCGCTTGAAAAATTCCGCCAGATCATAGAGATCCAGGGTGGTGATCCCCATGTTAAATCCGGGGATATTATTCCCGGAGAGCACCAGTTTATCGTAAATGCCCCGTCATCAGGGTATGTGGTCGAAATGAATAACCAGTCTCTCATCACTCTTGCCCGTGTTGCAGGAGCTCCCCATGATCCTGGCGCCGGCATTCTCCTGCACGCAAAAAAAGGAAATCTGGTCAAAGCGGGGGAACCTCTGTTTACGATCTATGCCGAAAGGAGCTGGAGGCTGCAGAAAGCGATAGAGGATGGAAGGAGGCTTATGCCGATCCTTGTGGAAGGAATGCTTCTGGACAGAGTGCCTTCTATAACTGAGATTTAGACCGATCTCCTCATATAGAAGCAGAGGGCGATATTTCTTATGTATCGACAGAGAAATCGTTTCCTTTTTACCCTGTTCTGCATCATTTTACTCTTCAGCTCAGTGCAGGCAGTGATCCTACAGATTTCGGTGAGGGACATATCAGATAATTCAACGATTCCTCAAGCCACGATATTCCTGAATGGGACCAGTTATGCAAAAACGGACAACAACGGGGAGGTCTCAATCACTCATTCCGGATTAGACGACCAGTTGATCAAGGTCACCATGGCTGGCTACAAAGATTGGGAAAATCTGGTGGGAAAAAACGAAACATCCGTCGTTGTAAACCTGAGTCGGAAGAGTCTCATCCTGAAAGTAAACCTTTACGATTCTGATTCCCTTGGATTCGTATCAGGTGCCCGAGTAAATATTTCTGCAGAAAATCTGACGCAGACAAAACTAACTGATGTCAAGGGTTCAGCGGCATTCGACGTAAATGCAACGACGTTGTATTCTATCCGCATCACCGCCACGGATTACCTGTCGCGCGAGGGCGTCATTGACGTGGGTACTGAAACCATGGATGTTCAGTACTGGCTTCTGCCGTCGAACCGGTTCTCTTTTGTGATACAGGACAAAGAGGGTCTGAGGGCTGTTCCGGATGCCGAAGTCCGCATCGATGGTGTACTCGCCGGAAGAACCGATGCCCGGGGGATTCTGACGTCTCCTGTCAGCCGGGATAAAATACATACAATCGAAATTACAAAAACAGGTTACCAGACATTTACCGAATCAAAAGTGATCAGTGATACGGAGGCAATTGATACTGTTGTGCTAACAAAAGCATTCCTGGGTGCGTTTATCTATACTCTCGACGAAAATCAAGTTCCAATTAATGGTACCGAGGTATATATAAACAGTACACTTAAGGGAACTACCAACCAGTTTGGGCGCAGCACGTTTCCTGAACTTGTTGCCGGATCCTACGCGGTCGAAGTCAGGAAGACCGGGTATGTCTCATTGAATCGTACGATTCTCATAGCTGATGCCGGGGAAGAATTTTCATTTGAGATGCCGTTTGAAACTGCAGATCTTACAATTTTTGTCAAAGAACAGGACCAGAATATACTGCCAGACGTTACTATCTTTATCAATGGTCAGGCAATGGGATTTACCGATGGCCAGGGTCGGTATACTACCAGGGTCAGATTCAACACACTTTACAACATTACAGCAACGAAGGATACGTACCAGAGAGTATCTGTCCAGAAACAGTTTGCTCAGGGGAATGCCACCCCGTCATTAACCCTTATCATGGAAAAAAATCCCGACTGGGGACTCATCACCCTGATCGTAGCCGGAATAGTTGGAATTGTTGTATTATTTGGTATTATGAGGATGTTTGGCGGTAAGAAGCGACGACATATTACAAGAAAAAACGAGATATAGAAATTTTTTTGCTCCGTAGAAACGGGCATGAACCCGGGGTTCGCACCCGAACCATGAAAATGTAAAGGTACGACTGCCATCCGCACAATGGCCTCTTGAGAGGCCGGGTCGGAGTTTTCAGGTAATTGAAGCGTCGCGGGGGCGTCCCGTCGGAGGCGGCGCAGGTCATCGGAATAGTTGAATTGCCACTTCCCGAAATACCGGAATTGTGAGATTTTCATGAGAAATCCTGTTTTAAAGGAACAATCTCACCGAAGACCAGGCCGGATGTTATTGTCATCCGGGGCTATTTTTACCGTCAAAAACCTCCCGTGAAAATTCTGGTACAGTCTGCTACGAGCCCGGTTATACCTCATTTCCCCCACCCCCCGAATTTTGGAGGTCATAATCCGGAAAAATGCGGAACCGGGCCGGAATTATTCAACAATTTCCGACGGGAACGGATGAGGTCGAATATAGCAATGTTTCGAAGACCGAAAGCAGGATGGGATGTGGTTTGGGACGCGGCGGGCACCGGCCGGGGATATTCCAGCATCCTCCCCGGGAGGCGTCTGGGATAAAGAGGAATTCTATAGAGGATTTTTTTTAAAAACGGACCCAGCGGGAATCGAACCCGCGTCCTTGGGTTCGAAGCCCAAGAGGATGTCCTCTACCCCATGGATCCTTCTCATCTCATATATATCAAAAGATATTAAGTATTTTCTACCGATAATCTAGTGAATGATTTTATCTGCACCGGAAATAATCCGCCGTCTGGACTGCGATTGCGTTATGGGAAATTTAGTTATTACTCCCTATAGCAGTGAATGCCAGCAGCCTGCATCCTATGACCTTCGCGCTGCCGGAGACATGCATATCCTGAAAGGTACAAGTACGCTTGTGCCAACGCTTGAATGGGTGGAGCTTCCTCAGGATCTCGCCGGGACACTTCGGTGCAGATCCTCCTTTGGGAGACGGGGGGTTCTTCTTGGTGCCGGGTTTGTTGATCCGGGATTCCGCGGACAACTGACATTATGCCTGACTAATATGGGAAGCGATGACATTTTCATCAGAAAGAACGATCGTGTGGTGCAGATAATATTCCATGAGGTGAGGGAAAGCGACCAGTGTTATTCAGGTCGTTATCAGGATAGCCGGGGGGCGGTGGAGGCAAAGTGACAATGATCCGCACAGAAAGAAAATATATTGAAATTCTCCGTATTCTCAAAGAACATAATGATCCTGTCGGAGCGAAACGGCTTTCAGAACTTATGGCAGAACGGGGTTTTATTCTTAGTGATCGGGCAGTTCAGTACTATCTCAGTTACCTTGACACGATGGGGTTTACTGAAAAGATCGGTAATCAGGGCAGGATATTGACACGGGCCGGACTGGATGAGACTGATAACGCTCTCGTTGACGACCGGATAGGATTTGTCATCTCAAAACTCGAGCGTCTGGCCTACCGGAGTACTTTTGATCCTGCGACCAGCACAGGGGATGTTGCATATAATCTCTCAATTGTTCCCCGCGAGTCAATGGAGAAGGTTAAATTCGCATTTGACGAGGTTGTGAAAGCCGGGTGCGGTTTCTTTAATTCTTATCGGATAATCGAACGTGATCCTCGTGTTCCTTCCGGATCGGTAGGATTCATTACCATCTGCAGTATTTCAATGGACGGAGTTTTCCAAAGAAAAGGAATACCGGTAAAAATGGCATACGGTGGAAGGCTTGAGATTGAACAGGGGACACCAAAACGGTTCAAGGATTTGATCGGTTACCGTGGAACAACTATAGATCCGCTCGAACTTTTCATCTCATCCGGGCTCACTTCAATATCGGGATATGCACGATCCAAATCCGGTATTGCACTGGCAAATGTCCGGGAAGTTCCAAGTTCTGCAAAAAAACAGGTCGAAGAAACAATCAGTCTCATGAATGCATGCGGCTTTGTTTTTCCCGTTGTCATGGGAACTCAGGTTTTCAATCTTCCTTCAAATCCTTTCCGACTTTCTATAGTTGCATTCAGTGGTCTGAATTATATCGGAAATACTTTCGAACACGGCATTGAGATCACCACTGAGATCGGTGCCGGTAACATTCAGTTCTCAAAAGTGATGGAGATTAATTGATCAGATCCAGGAAATGTCATCTTTTTTTACGGTGGTCCTCTCCCGATTGTCTGCCGATTTGGATGGTTCTGCAGTTTGATCAGCACTGTCCTGTTCATCCGTATTCTTTGATTCAACGGATTTTTTTTTCGACTTCAGTCGTGTATGGATGAGTGCCGAATCCCGAACCTGAGGGCCTGAAGGCTTTTGGATACCTTTCCCCTTTAAAATATGATCTGTCGACTTAGCTGAGGTATTCTTAAAATCAATCTTCAATTCTTCGGAGTCTGCCTGCCTGGAATAAACATCAGGTCTCATGATTATTGAATTGTCATCGTCTTTATCAGAAACGTCCCTGGTATCCTTTTCAGGAATCCGGGTTTCGCCAATCTCTGAAGGTCCTCTTTTCTTTTGTATGATAACTCTTCTTTTCCCCGGTGCAGCCAGTTCTGCCGTATCAGATGATACAGGCTCATTTTCGGGAGATGTCTTCTTTGAAATTTCCCTTTTTAATCTGACAATTTCGGAAGGTTGAACAGAATGAATTGGTAACTCGGGCCCTGCCTTTGTCTTATGACCCGAAATTGCAATCGTTCGCTGTCGCTGCAATTCTCTCTCTATTATCTGTCGTTCCATCTCCTTTGTTCTGAGCCGATCACTACCGGTGTGCAATTTTTCGTCTGTTTTTGGGGAATCCTTTCTATAGGTGGATTTCTTGCTATGCAGGATCCCGTGAACCGTTGAAACGTGAGATGAGTGACGGGATGCGGATTGCGTATATTGATTATCTTGGTCCTGCGCATTTACCTGATGATGCGGTATACGAGATTCCTCTGTTTTCAGCAGGTCTACGGTACCTTCAGACTGCTGTAAATCAGTTCCTTCTGGAACGTGTGATCCTGCTGTGTAATGGAGCCTTGCCTTCTTTCCTGTTTCAATTGATTCCGGGGAGATCCTTCGCGACGGGACATCATATGGAGCTGGCGAATGCTGGATATCCTTATCATTGGTTGGATAGTTTTCTCCAGACTGACCGAAGGTTTTGAAATACTGTTTATCCGGTACTGAACTATTTCGGGATATTACCGGAAGAACGAGCATCTCATCTTTTACTATTGGTTCACTCTGCGGGGGCCATGCTGCTTCCACAAGTCCGCTACTTATACCGGGACGTTCTGATTCAGAAAGTGGTATTATTTCAGATTCCGATTCGGTTGAAATAGGAAAACTATCCTGGCGACTGGATTTGTACTGGCTTTGAATTTCCCGGAGTTCTGTGAGGCGGGGAATATTTTCAAGGCCGGACAGCATGATGATAATTGCAACATTTTTTGTATTCATCACCGGATAATCTCCGGATCTTGTTTCCAGCCCGGCTATACTCCGGTCGATCCATTTACGCACGGTCATATACCCTTTCATGGACAGTTCATGAGATGGACCTGCGATAAGAATCAACGCCTTATGAGCACTCGTCATATCACATGGGGTCGATATCTCATGATAAATTGCCTGTTTTGCGAGGTCGACAATTCTTGAAGCTTTAATCTTGTGAGCATCCGGGAAAAGACCCGTCGGGTACCAGCTGGTTAAAAAACTTAATGGATGTTGTGGCAGACGCTCAACGGCATATCCTATTGTAATATACCCCATTCCTCTCATGGTATTGAGTACTTCACCCGAATCCAGCACTACCTCCGCGAGATCAAGACCGCCATCCGCTTTAAACTCCCCGGCTCTCAGAATCAGACTTATCCTCCTTACGATTGCTTCGTTCAGGAGCAGATATGTGGCAAGGGTGGGTGAGATATCAGGTTTGCTCTTCCTGAACCCGAGTTTTTCAGCAAATCCTTTTTCTTTTTTTACCAGTGTTGATTGCTGTGCTTTGATTTTTTTATACCATGTTTCATTATCAAAGAGAATTATCCCGTCAAGCAGGGGCGATAACATTTCAATGTCATCAGCTGCCTTTGCCGAATGACGTTCCCCCTCGGCAAGACAGGGAAGTGTAACGAGGCCGAAAATCGGTTCCGTTGTTGAAGACCGAAGTGCGGTTATGATATGAGGTGCAACATCCACCATGCTGCCACCGAGTCCGCAACATATAAAGATTGCATCGGTCTCACCACTTTCAAAATTCTGGATGCGCGAAACAATTTCCCCGATATCAATGGTTGCAGTCTGAATATCTCCTCCGTCTTCCGGGTGAAGCTCAGGGTCAAGGGGCGGAAAAAATAGTTTTGCATTCTCAGGCAGATTTCCAAGCTGATCCAATGTATCCGAATTTACATCGATTGCAAGTGCCTGAACGCATATCACTTTGCTGCTTCGTCGATCTGTCGCATAGAGACTACTAACAATCCTGCAACCTGCACCACCTAATCCAATAGCTAGTATTCGCATACAATAAACCCGATTAAAACCATGTTTGATACCTGATTGGCTAATATACTATTATTTTGCTGGAAGTTCAATATCTTATAGGATATCCTGGTCTGTACCAGTAAATATATTGATTGGGTTTTTCTTAAAAATAATCCTGCCTGATGAAAAAGATACAATATCCCCTTTGAGCCTGGGTTCTCTCGGTAATCCAACTTTTCGGAATACCTCAGAAAAGAGAATCGGTTAATGACCTGATTACAATAATGTGCGAAAACGTCAGAGTAACGACTGATTGAACGTAGCTAGGTGCGTTCCTCTCCGCTCGGAGACTTTAGATATGGATTCCATCAGAAAAAAACGTTAAAATGGACGTATTATGAGCGGATAGCGTAAAATGATCAACGCAAAATGATAATTTATTTAAGCGCATGGACGGTAATACTCAATGAGGTGAACAAGCCTTGACATATGGAATTGAATTTGTACCAGGAAATGTCAACGTAAAGCAAGTAGTAAACTTCTGTAAACTTGCTGAGTCAAAAGATATCGACTTTGCATGGATCACTAACCACTACAACAACCGCCACTGCTACCCTACCCTTGCCGCGATCGCCCAGGCGACAACGACACTCAAGATGGGCCCGGGTATCATGAACTCATTCACTGACACACCAGCAGCGATGGCATCATTCTTCTGCACATTAAACGAGATCTCAGACGGACGCGCAGTGCTGGGGATCGGCCCCGGTGACCTTTCAACGCTCCCAAAACTCGCGATCGCAGCCGATAAGCCAGTCGCCCGTCTGGAAGAGGCAGTGACGCAGATCCGCAAGCTCTGTGCCGGTGAGGAAATCAAAAAGTCAGGAATGCAGTTCTTTGACTACGACGGCGCCAAGCTCACGGGTGTTACCCTCCCGGGTAAGAAGGGCGTCCCGATCTACATCGGTGCGCAAGGCCCCAAGGTCCTCGATCTTGCAGGAAGGGTCGGAGACGGTGCACTGATCAATGCGTCCAATCCAAAGGACTTCGCCATTGCAATCCCGATTATCAAGGCTGCAGCTGACAAAGTCGGCAAGAAGAACTTTGATATCGGTGCATACACTGCAATGTCCATTGACACCAGCGAGAAGAAGGCACGGAACGCAGCAAAGATAGTTGCCGCATTCATCGCAGCAGGCTCTCCGCCAGAACTTCTCACCCGCCACGGTCTTGACCTGAACAATGTTGCAAAAATCAAGGCAGCACTTGGAAAGTTTGACTTCAAGACGGTCGGAGAACTCGTTGGAGACAAGGAAATCGATGCATTCACCATTGCAGGAACCCCTGACATGGTCAAGCAGAAATGCGAAGCCCTTACCAAGGCCGGTGTCACCCAGATCATCTTTGGCTCACCACTCGGTCCTGATATGACCACATCGATCCGCCTCCTTGGCAAGTACGTAGTATAAGCACAGAATCAGATTTCTGTCCGGATACATCTGAAAGCAAAGAGGCGCAACGCCTTAAAAATAACAAAATTTTTTCTTTTTTTTTTAAAAATGACCATCCTGATTCTTCATAAAATTATCAGGAACACTCGTTTTTTAATTTCCGTAGATAATATGATTCCCTATCAATCTTTACCTGGATAATTTAAATGCTAATTAACTGGAAAATACGTGTATGTCACGGTGAATTTATCCAAGTTGAAACGGATAATCATAAGTCTATTTCTCATCGTAAAAAAGCCAGACATCTTAAATCTGCGATATAATAATCTCTGTAGCCATTGTGGAGGGTCCGGGCACCCGTCAGTACTTTTAATGGAGCCATTGTGTTTCAATGTGCAAACGACTATCTGATTCCACCGGAAATATAATCCTGAACAAGATGTTTAGTATCAGGGAAGTTCCGACAGCCAAAGGCGTATTACAATATCGTGAAGAACATCTCACCGGACTTGCATGCAGGATTAGCCCGGACCGGTTGAACCGACATCTTGATCAGGCAGCATATATCCCCGTAAGTGCTGATTCTTGCCCCTTCTGTCGGGAAAATGTTTTTTCCGTGACACCAACTTTTCCTGATGGGAATCGTATCGTCAGAGGTGAGAGTGTAACATTTCCCAACCTCTTCCCTTTCGGCGAGGGTCATATTGTTACGGTCATAACCCGTGAGCATTCTGTCCAGACATTCACCCACCGGCAGATTACCGATGCCCTTTTCAGTCAGGTCGAAGCACTGGGGCGTATTGACGGCTACGCAAGTATCAACTGGAATTTTCTCCCTTCAGCCGGGGCAAGTCTTATCCATCCTCATATGCAGGGGCTGTCTGATTCCCGTCCTTCACGGATTGTCGATATGTACCTCCACGCAAGTCAGCAGTATCGCAGAGAACATGGCAGGAATTATTGGGAAGCAGTAAAGGTGGAGGAAAAGGCCTCAGACAGGTATCTTTTTGGTGATGAGATACTCTGGTCGGCTCATGCGGTACCTGTTGGTGAACGTGAAGTGCGGGGTATTTTGCCAATCTCCTGTCTGAGTGATATGGCAGATTATGTGGATCTGCTTGCGGATGGAATTCTTGAAATCCTTTCCATGTACAGGAAAATGAATACTTATGCATTCAATATGTCCATCTTTTTTGATAAGAACGGAGAGGATCATGGATTCTGTGCGTTTTGCTCCATTATCTCAAGAATCAATCCCAACCAGCTTTCGACTTCCGATTCGGCGTTTATGGAGCGCCTCCATCTGGAACCGGTGATCCTCACGCTTCCGGAGGATCTGGGAAAGTACTACAGAAACAACAGAAATGAAAAATAAAAAAGATTAGTCGAATTTTGCGACCAGTTTGGTCTTTGCTACCTGCGTGCCGTCCTTCTTGTGAGCCTTGCGGAGGATTACGTCGCCTGCCTTCTGGAGCTCACGGGCTTCGTCGCAGAGTTTAGCTGCAGTCTTCATCATTTCGTGAGCGCTGGCAACAATCGGGATATATTTTTCCCACTCTTTTGTCATGAAGCAGCCCTTGACATTGACCATGGCAACAGCCATTGCGATCTCGTAGGCTGCGCGTGCCTTGGCGAGTGCATAGGGATTGTTGAATTCGCCCTCAACAGCCTTGTCGGTTGTCATGACGATCTTGGGGAGTTCGATTGCATCGCCTTTCTTGCCGGCCTTGACCTGATCGATGACCTTGTCGATAGCTTCCTGCAGTTTCCGGAATGCACCGGTAAGTGCAAGAACCTTGACGAGGTTACCGTTGTAGTCCGCCATCTCAACAGGATCGAGGAACTCGCGACGGGCACCAATCATTGAGTCAGCCTTCATGATGATGTAACCGAACTTGCTGGTCTTGATGCCTTCCCACTCCTTCTTGGTGGTCACATCGTCAGTAATGATAACTACCGGGATACCTGCTGCAGCGAGCTGTTCGCGGGCATTTGTTGGCCCGGGAAGGACCCCGTTCGGTGATACGACAATACAGAAATCCGGTTGATATGCCTTCAAGTTGGATACCACACGGTCAACATCCGCCGGCTCGAGTTTAGTACCGCTCGTAGCCATGAATGTCTGCATATCTTCACGGTCTGCTCTCTCATCGAGAAGCAGCTCTGCCATCACACCACTTGCAATGTTGCCGAGTTTAGCAACTCCTACTTTAACAACCATTTTAAATCACCTAAGTTTTTTTTTACACGTTATTATGACCCGGTATTCATATAAACATTTTGAAATGTCATTTTTCCTCGAAAAAAATGGTAAAAAATTAATTTTTGGTAAAAAAATTACACTTTTGTGATCATCAGAAAATCCATCATGTTTGCAACAGAGTTAACGAAAAGTGTTTAAGTTTGTATAGAAGATTTGATAGTATGAAAGATGGGCTGCTCACCGAACGACAGATGGAGGTTCTCAGGTACCGCAAACAAGGGCTGACCCAGCAGCAGATTGCTGATATTATCTCCACGTCAAAGGCAAATGTCTGCACGATTGAAAAAAGTGCGATGGAAAATATACGAAGGGCTAAAGAAACACTTGACTTTCTTTACACCCTGGATGCCACTCATTTGTGTACAATTCCTTCAGGAACCGATTTGTTTGACGTCCCTTCCATTATTTTTGGAGAAGCTGAAAAAATTAACATAAAAGTAATGTATGATACCATTTCATTGATTAACCGGCTCAGAGAGTCCCGTCCCCAGTGCTGCAAGGCACGTTGTGTCTGTGAAGATATTGTTGTATACATAACCGATCAGGGAGAGCTCTATTTTGGATGATGTAAAGAGATCATAAAACTGGAAAATTCCCCTTCACCCGAAAACATTGGCATACGTTTATATTCTTTTTTATTCAATAATTAAGGAAGCCGATATGAGGATATCCCCTGCTGTATCTTTGTGCTTGGATAATGAATAGCACAATCTTGTTACAACATTACGGCGGAACCAGACTTCCGGACACAGGAAAGAATGTTGTGCCGTGGGAGATCCTCGATTGGTGAACCTCGCAGAAATGCGGGGGGCAACCCGAGAAGGAGTTGTGATTCGTCACAACAGGCTGACAGAGTAGGAACTGACAGGTACGCATGGGTCGACGTTCGTGCAACGAGCCCGTTCCCGCTGCTTCAATAATTGGGCAGAAGGATGCGTTATTGTCAGGATCTTCTTCCGCGAGACAGGAATGCTGGTGCACATCAGCTCATGGATGAAACATCATCCACATGTCTGTAAGCTATAGAAAACAAGGTTCAATTACATGAAATCCGCATGCCGCGGATCCTCTTGTAATCGAGTTAACCCCGTTTTCCATGGCGTCGCGTGTTGGCTCATCAGAACTAACAGGTATCACACAGTCTCGGATTAATCGTAATTCGTGTCGAATTGGGAATAACCTACACGCAGAAAAAAGGATTGATTAACACATGCCAAAAATAAACAGACCACGCCGTGGCTCTCTTGCATTCAGCCCAAGAAAGCGTGCAAAGAGCCCGATCCCGAAATATCAATCGTGGCCTCTCTATACCGGGGCACCGATACTCCAGGGGTTCGCTGGATATAAAGTGGGTATGACGCATGTTATCATGGTGGATGATCACAAGAGCAGCCCCACGGAGGGAAAAGAAATCATGGTGCCTGTCACCGTTATTGAAATACCCTCAATGAAAGTCGCTGCAATTCGTGCTTATTCAAGAGATACCTATGGTAAACATGCTTTGACAGAAGTCTGGGCAGATCAGCTCGATTTAATTCTTGGGCGCCGCATCACCTTACCAAAGGACTATGACCAGGAAGCCGCCCTGAAAAAATTTTCTGAAGCTGTTGCTGCCGGCACTGTTGCGGAGATCTACGCGGTTTCCTACACGCAACCTGCAATACTCACGGGCGTCCCGAAGAAAGTGCCCGATCTCATGGAGATCAAAATTGGTGGCGGGGACATCAAAAAGCAGTGGGAGTACGCACAGGGGCTCCTTGGAACCGAAGTCTCCCTTAACAATGTCATCCAGACTGGTGCGTATGCCGACATAACCGCAATCACCACGGGGAAGGGAACGAATGGTGCTGTAAAGCGTTGGGGCATAGCACTGCGAAAGCGAAAACACTCCGTTGGAGGAAAGGAGCGGCACCTTGGTACTCTCGGACCATGGAATCCCCATCATGTCCGGTGGCAGGTGCCTCAGATGGGCCAGCTGGGATACCAGCAGCGAACTGAATTTAACAAGCGTATCCTGAGGGTCAGCGAAAACTCCAGCGAGATCACACCAGCCGGGGGTTTCCTGCACTACGGTATGCTTAAAAGCCCTTATGTCCTTGTTAAAGGTTCGATTCCGGGCCCGGTGAAGCGGCTTATACGCATTCGTCCGGCAATGCGCCTGGGTGAACATGTCGTCAGGATGCCGACAATCCAGTTTGTGAGCGTCCAGAGTAAACAGGGATGATCAGAGATGAAAGCACAGGTTAAAACACTTGATGGCGGAATCGTAAAAGATATCGAACTTCCGGAACTCTTTTCGGAGGAATACCGCCCCGATCTGATCAAAAAGGCAGTATTAGCTCTTCAGAGCACACGGCGGCAACCCCACGGAACGAACCCGTTTGCCGGTATCTGTTCATCAGCTGTCGGATGGGGAAGTGGTCGTGGCTCGTCGCATGTGCCACGTATCAAAAATGGTTCACGAGCGGCAAAGGTCCCACAGGCCAAAGGAGGTCGTGAAGCACATCCTCCGAAAGTCGCGAAAATTCTGATTAAGGAAATCAATCAGAAAGAAAAACAGAAGGCCTTTCGTTCAGCAGTAGCTGCCAGCATATCTGCGGATCTTATCCGCGGCCGTGGTCATATGTTCGATGGAGCAGTTCCAATAATCTTTGAAGATACGTTTGAGGCACTTATCCGGACGCAGGACGTTATAACTGCACTGACAGCCGCTGGTGTCTATCATGATATCGAACGGGCAAAGGAGAGCAAGAAGGTCCGTGCCGGAAGAGGCAAAATGCGTGGTCGCCGGTTCAAGCAGAGAAAAAGCATCCTCATTGTCACGGCCGAACAGCCGCTGCGTGCAGCACGCAATCTTTCCGGCGTTGATGCCGTGACCGTTGACCAGCTGAACGTTGAGCATCTTGCACCAGGTATGCTGGCGGGACGCTTGACGGTCTGGACAGAGAGCGCACTTGTACGGCTGGAGGGGAGATAAATGGCTTTGAAATACCCGTTTGTTACGGAAAAGGCAATGGTACTTTTAGAGAATCAGAGCAAGCTCCAGTTCCTGGTCAGCCGTGAAGCCAGCAAGAGGCAGATCAAACGTGAAATAGAAAAATCGTTTGGACAAAACGTCAAAAGCATCCGGACGCTCATGACCATGCACGGAGAAAAGAAGGCAATCGTGAGTTTCGAGAATGAAAAAGCCGCAGAGGAAATACTCAGCCGGCTTGGCATTATGTAGGTGGGTCACATGGGACATCGTATTACAACACAAAGCCGGGGCAAGGGAGGCCCGACATATCGAGCACCATCCCACCGGTACAAGGCCGAACTGAAGCACATCGGTGATGATTCACAGACAATCACCGGAAGTGTCATTGATATCGAACATGATCCAGCACGAAATGCACCAATCGCCGTTGTGAAACTTGAAGATGGTGCAAAAGTCTACATGCTGGTCACTGAAGGCCTAGGCATTGGAGAGACAATCACCTGGGGATCTGATGTTGAGGTAAAGAACGGTAACACACTCACTCTTCAGCACATTCCTACAGGTACGTACATCTGCAACATCGAGTCGCGCCCGAACGATGGAGGCAAGTTTGTCCGTTCTTCCGGAGTACAGGCCGTTGTTATTGACAAGATCGAAGACCGGGTCGGTATCCGGATGCCTAGTGGAAAGACCAAATGGTTTAACGCACGATGCCGGGCAACCATCGGAATTGTAGCCGGCGGTGGTCGTGTAGATAAACCGTTCGTGAAAGCAGGCAACAAATACCACAAGATGCAGAATACAGCGTCAAACTGGCCACGCGTCCGAGGTGTCGCGATGAACGTAATCGACCATCCGTTTGGTGGCGGAGGTCACCAGCATACTGGTCGGCCGAAGACTATCGCCCGAGGCACTTCACCAGGAAGAACAGTTGGTCATGTAGCTGCACGCAGGACAGGTAAGAGCAGGAAGTGAACGGTATGGCAGCACCAAAAAAGACTCAGAAAAGAATGCCACGAAGGCGTGAAGAGTTCACCTATCGTGGATTTAAGATCGACGAGCTGAAGGCGATGGGGATGAGTGAACTACTCCCTCTCATGCCAGCACGTGCACGTCGCAAAATAGTAAGGGGTTTCTCCCGGGGTGAAGAGACCTTACTCGCAAAGGTCCGTGAAGGTGACGAGAAAATAAGAACTCACCTGCGTGAGATGATCGTCATGCCGGAGATGGTAGGCCGATCAATTGAGATCTACAATGGCAAGGAATTCATGAAAGTCGAATTTCAGCCGGAGGCAGTCTTTCACTATCTCGGAGAGTTTGCATTGACACGAAAGAGGGTTTCTCACGGCAGTGCCGGTATCGGTGCGACAAGAGGCAGCAAATACGTCCCGCTGAAGTGATGAACATGGCACGAATTGAATATTCACAGAAGATAAGTGGCGATACCATAGCAAAAGCGAAGGCCAACGAACTTAATATGTCGCCCAAGCATTCGATCGAGATTGCCACGTTTATCAGGCACCAGCGTGTAAACGACGCAATTACGTATCTGAATGATGTTATAGGTTTAAAGAAAGCCATCCCTTTCAGACGATTTAACCGGAATGTGGCACACAAACGAGGTCTCCCGGGCAACTGGGATGCAGGAAGATATCCGGTAAAAGCATCCAGAGCTTATATCCGTGTTCTGGAATCAGTGAAGAAAAATGCCGAATACATCGGTCTTGACGCCGATAATCTTGAGATCATCCACGTGTCGGCAAACCGCGGACGGGCCCAGAAGTCTTTCTTCCCACGCGCAATGGGACGTGCGACGCCGAAGGTCCGTGAGACTGTAAATATCGAAATCGTTGTCCGTGAGGTGGCGTAATGGCCGTTGAGAAGAAGTTTATTTCAGAAGGGGTGCGGAAAGCCCGTGTCGAAAAATATCTGTCAAAAGAACTCAAACGGGCAGGATACGGCGGAATGGATATCGCAAGAACCCCGCTGGGCACACAGGTTACTATCTTTGCCGAAAAACCCGGGATTGTTATCGGCAAAGGAGGAAAACTGGTCCACCAGTTGACCCTGGACCTCGCTCAGAACTATGGAGTTGAATCACCCCAGATTGAAGTCCAGCAGGTTACTAACCCCAGCTTTAACGCTCAGATCATGGCAGAACGGTTGGCAAACGCTCTTGAACGCGGGTGGTACTTCCGCAAAGCGGGATCAAGCATTCTTCGTCGGGTTATGGATTCCGGAGCCTTGGGATGTGAGGTTGTTATCGCTGGAAAACTGACCGGCGCACGAGCCCGTACCCAGAAGTTTACCGAAGGATACATCAAACACTGCGGCGAACCGAGCAACACAATAGTTGAGAAAGGCTATGCGGTTGCTATCAAGAAACTGGGTGTCATAGGCGTTCAGGTCAAGCTGGTTCCTGCAGGTGCGAAACTGCCGGATCACTTCACCATAATTGAACAGGAAAAGAAGCGCGTGGCACCTAAGGTTACCGTAACGGACATCAGCGATATTGATTCGGATGAACCCGCACTTCCCGATGAAGTGCCATTTGTGGAGGACCAGTAACATGGCAATATTACGAGCTCGTGATGTCCAGCAGCTTTCGGATGTAGAACTCCAGGAACAAATGGAAAAGTTACGAATGGAGCTTGTCCAGCATTATGGGAAAGTCAGTGCGGGTGGCGCAACAGAGAACCCGGGTCATATAGGGGAACTCAGGCGAACAATAGCCCGTCTGATAACCGAACAGAACCACAGGAGAACCGTATGATTACTCCCCAGAATGTCCTCCGGCATGAACTGATCGGACTGGACGTTCTGGTATCCGGAGCCACAAATCCCCTTCATCGGGGACTGTCAGGTTGCATTATCGATGAAACAAAAAATCTGCTGATAATCGAGACCCCCCTGGGGGTCAAACGCATCCCTAAGATGCACAGCAGATTTCAGCTGCACCTTCCAGGCAGCGAACTTGTTGAGATAAATGGATCCGTGATGGTTCTGGCTCCTGAAAAGAGAATCAACCTGCACGAGAAGAAGAGGATAAAATAATGGCACTAAACATTGGATTGGACGTTCAGGCACCAAAACAGGAATGTCAGGACGTTAATTGTCCGTTTCACGGCACTTTACCGGTGCGCGGCCAGGTGATCACCGGCAAAGTCGTGAGCGACCGAATGATGGGAACGGTAGTAGTAGAACGCAATTACCTGCATTACATCCGTAAATACAAGCGGTATGAGAAACGCAGCTCGAAACTTCACGCCCATAACCCCACCTGTATTCAGGTAAAGACCGGAGATATGGTGAAGATCGCTGAGTGCAGACCCCTGTCGAAGAGCACCACCTTTGTAGTCGTAGAGGTGCTTCAGCAATGAAAGCAAAGCAGTCTACGATACCGCGTGCACTTTCCACCGGGACAAGGCTTGCATGCGCCGACAATACCGGTGCCAGGACAGTACAGATCATTTCTGTCTTTGGCTACCACGGTGTCAGGCGCCGTCAGCCCAAGCTGGGTCTCGGGGATCTCTGCACGGCCAGCGTCCAGAAAGGTACCCCGGACATGCGCAGAAAGCTTGTGCGTGCTGTGGTCATCCGTCAGAGAAAGGAGATGCGGAGACCGAATGGAATGCGGGTATCCTTCGATGACAACGCAGTAGTCGTCGTTGATGAGAAAAATGAGCCGAAAGGAACGGAGATCAAGGGGCCGGTCGCACGTGAAGTTGCAGAAAGGTTTCCCAAGCTCGGTTCAATGGCTACGATTATTGTGTGAGGTGCGGTAATGGTACGAATAGAAAGCGAACAGCCAAGGAAGCAGAGAAAGGCGCGCTATCAGGCACCTTTACACGTGAAAACAAAATACCTCAACGCTCCCCTCTCCGCAGCGCTCCAGGAACAATACAAGAAAAAGACACTTCGTGTGATTAAGGGCGATACTGTAAAAGTAACCCGGGGAGATTTTGCCGGTGATGAGGGGCTTGTGGATGCAGTTGATACCAAAAAGTCAAAAGTTGTTGTTCACGGGGTTTCGTCAACGAAAGCTGATGGGACTGAAGTTCCCCGCCTCATCGATGCATCAAACGTACTGGTCACCAAACTGAATCTCGCTGACAAGCGGCGGGAAGCAAAATTAGGGGAGGCTGAATAATGTCTGATCATCTGAAGCGGCTGAATGCCCCGGACTCGTGGCACATTGCAAAGAAAACTACAAAATTTATTACAAAAACCGCACCCGGTCCCCATAACGCAAATGCTATGCCGATTGCAGTCTGGCTCCGCGATCATATGGGTTTTGCCAGGAATCTGAAAGAAGTCAAGCAGATCCTCAATCAGAACGATGTTATCGTCAACGGAAGACCCTGCAGGAATCCAAAAATGGGGATTGGCATATTTGATATTATTGCCATCCCGAAAACAGGTAAATATTATCGGATGCAGCGTGGAAAAAATGGCCGCCATCTGGCCGTGGAAATTGACGCTGACGCTGCCCAGAGCAGATTGTGCAAAATCCAAAATAAAACTGTCATTGCCGGTGGCAAAGTTCAGTTAAACCTGCGCTATGGTGCCAACATCATTGCAGATAACACGTTTAACTCAAACGACTCGATCGTCGTGTCACTAAAACCAGAAGACCGTTTCAAAATCATCGATCATTTCCCGTTTGTCGTAGGAAATATGGCGATGGTAACCGGCGGCCGGCATTCAGGAAAAGTTGCCCGGATCATCGAGATCATCAAGACACATGGCAGTGTTCCCAATAAGATCATCCTTAAGGATGAAGCGACAGGCACACAATTTGAAACGATCTCTCCATATATCTACATGGTTGGGAAACAGACACCCGCAATAACAACCTGGGGGATTGAACAGTGACTTCGATGCGCGATATCTATATCGACAAGGTAGTTGTTCACATGGGAGTCGGCGAGAGCGGCGAAAAGCTCGTAAAAGCTGAAAACATCATGAAGACGATCACCAAACAAACTCCTGTCAGGAGCATCGCCAGGATGACCCAGCCGGCATTCTCTATACGGAAAGGTGCCCCGATCGGATGCAAAGTAACACTCCGTGGCAAAACAGCCCGCGATTTTTTTGCAACATCGATCGGGATCATCAACAAAACGGTCTTTGAGAGCCAGTTTGACAAGAGCGGGAATATCTCGTTTGGTATTGAAGAACATACGGATTTTCCCGGTATGTCCTACGACCCGCAGGTCGGTATCTTTGGTATGGACGTCAATGTTGTTCTCGAACGTAAAGGTATTCGGATCACCCGCAGACGCATGGAGCAGAAAAAACTCCCGGCAAAACAGCGCGTGAAGAAAGAGGATGCAATTGCATTTCTTAAAGAACAGTATCAGGTAGAGGTGCGCTAATGGCTGGAGAACAGAAGAAGATCTATGGTCGCGGTGCGAACGAATGCAAGATGTGCGGGCGTAAACAGGGACTTGTGCGCAGATATCATATTATGTTCTGCCGGCAATGCTTCCGCGAGTGGGCCCGGAAAATTGGCTTTAAAAAGATGAGCTGAAGGTGAATGCACAATGACACGAAGTAATCCAATAGCAGATGGAATGTGTTCCTTAAAAAATGCCGGTGACACCGGTAAGTCCGTGTGCATCATCGAACCAGCGAGTAAACTCCTCGGTGCCATGCTCCGTATTATGCAGGATGCCGGTTACATCCACAGTTTCGAGTTCATCGATGACGGCAGGGGCGGACAGCTCAAGGTTCATCTCACGGGCAAAATTAACCGCTGTGGTGCGATAAACCCGCGGTTTTCAGTACAGATGGATGAGATGGAATACTGGGAGAAGCAGTACCTCCCGGGAAAGAATTTCGGGCTCCTGATCCTTTCAACTTCGCGCGGTGTAATATCCCACGAAGAGGCGAGAAAAGAAGGTGTCGGTGGCGAACTTCTCGGGTATGTTTATTGAAGGTGCGAGAACATGTCGTCAGTCAGAATAGTTAAAGTTCCCGAGGGTGTAAAAGCGTCTCTGGATGGCTCGCAACTTCGCGTGAAAGGGCCCAAAGGGCAGCTCTCGCGAAACATACGGTTCCCCCAGGTCGTCGTAACCTGCGAAGGAAACGAAGTAACCATATCCACCGAATCCCGAAGAAAAGAAATGGTAGCGATGGTCGGGACCCTCGAGGCTCATACCAAAAATATGTGCCGGGGTGTCAGCGAAGGGTTTGAGTACCACATGAAAATGGTCTACAGCCACTTCCCGATCCAGCTGAAACTTCAGGGAAACCGCCTTGAGATCGCCAATTTCCTTGGTGAGAAAAAGGCACGATACGCAAGGATTGAAACGGGTGTTACAGCAAAGATCGCTAATGATGAAGTTGTGCTCACGGGGATCGACCGTGAACTGGTCGGAACCTCAGCCGCAAATATTGAGCATGCAACCCACATCCGCAACCGTGATCCGAGGGTTTTCCAGGATGGCATCTATATTGTTCAGAGGGGCTGAGATCGATGACCACTGAAATAAAACGGTTGATCCAGGTACGTGTTGATAAAGGAGCAGCGTTCAAGCGTGATGGATATGGCAAGAAACGACAGCTCTCAGATTCCTGGAGAAAACCCCGTGGACAGCATAACAAGCAAAGAGAGCAGAAGAAAGCAAAGGGAGCCCTTCCAAAACCCGGTTTCGGAAGCCCGATTGCGGTGCGCGGAATGCACCCCAGCGGTTTTTTCGAGGTGTTGATTTCCTCGGTAAAAGAACTTGAGGGAATTGATCCAAAAACTCATGCAGTCAGGATAGGGGCAACTGTCGGAGACAGGACCCGTAGTGGTCTTCAGGAAAAGGCACTTGGTGCAGGATTCAAAGTGCTGAATGCCCGATCTGCGAGTATAAAAGAGACAAAACCAAAAAAGATCGATGCGAAACGGTTTTCTGCGGACCAGAAGAAGAAAGATGAGAAGGCGTCCTCAAAATCCAAGATACCTGCAGCTAAGGTGAAGAAAGAAACAAAGAAGGTAAAGGACACGCCAAAGGCAGAAGAGAAGAAGGCTCCGGCAAAAACTGTTAAAACGCCTGCGAAATCAAAATCAGAAAAGGCAGAAAAAACTTCGGAAAAGGCCGGGACAAAGACTCCTGCAAAGACTGATAAAAAATCAGTGAAACCGAAGGCTGAAAACCCAATAAAATCAGCCGAGGCTAAACCGAAAGCAACTCCTAAGCCAAAAACCACAAAAAAGACCAAGTCAGGAGTGAAGAAGAATGAGTGATGTCGCCAGCCAGAAACGCATCGCTGCCTCACTATTAAAGTGCGGTGTCAACCGTGTCTGGTTTGACCCGGCCCGCATCTCGGATATAGAAAATGCAATCTCACGTGAAGATTTGAGGGGGCTTATCACTGATGGTGCAATCAAGGCACATCAGAAGAAAGGCGTAAGCCGTGGCAGGGCTCGTGCAAGGATTGCACAAAGGTCATACGGGCACCGCAAGGGTGCAGGAAAAAGGAAAGGTGCGGCAGGAGCCCGCAACCCGAGCAAAACGGCATGGGTTCAGAAGATCCGTGCTATCAGAAAAGTGCTTGTTGAACTCCGTGAAGCTGGGTCGATTGACCGGCATATGTACCGGATAATCTACCGGAAAGCGGCTGGCGGACAGTTCAGGAGCGTTGCACACATGAAGGCGCAGATGGAGATCCTCGCAGGGAGGATGAAGTAACATGGCGACAGGATCACGGTATTTTGTCCCCTTCAGGAGACGAAGAGAGGGTAAAACCGATTACTACAAGCGGACCAGGCTTGTCGTTGCAGATGCGCCACGAATGGTTGTCCGCAAGACAAACCGTCATATCATCATCCAGCTGGTTACCGCTGAGATGGATGGCGATCGCACACTCATCGCAGCAAACTCTGCTGAACTGGAAACCTACGGCTACAAAGGATCGACATCCAGCACACCGGCAGCTTATCTGACAGGGATGCTCTTTGCCGTTAAAGCAAGAAAAGCAGATTATGGCAGGGCCGTTCTGGATATCGGGCTGAATCGTGCAACTCCCGGTGCCCGGGTCTTCGCGGCACTTAAAGGTGCTGTCGAAGCGGGACTTGATGTACCACACGGGGAGAAGATTCTCCCTTCTGACGAACGGGTCAGGGGTGCACATATCGCTGCGTATAACAAAAATGCCTCGGACATTATTTCGATTGTCGAACAGGCGGCAGACGCAATAAAAAAGGAGCTGGTGTAAATGGCTTATGAAAGAGAAGAGTGGCGCCCGGTCACCGGTCTTGGCAAACTTGTCGCTTCTGGGGAGATTAAAAGTATCGACCAGGTCCTCGAGAGCGGCAGGCCGATCAAGGAACCCCAGATTGTCGATATGTTTCTTCCTGATCTGGAAGACGAGGTTCTTGATATTGCCATGATGCAGCGGATGACCGACTCAGGTCGCCGTGTTCAGTTCCGTGCTGTTGTCATCGTAGGCAACCGGAATGGTTATATCGGATTTGGTCAGGGCAAGGATGTTCAAGTCGGTAATGCTATCAAGAAAGCGATCGTGAAGGCCAAGATGAATATCATTAAGGTCAGGCGTGGTTGCGGCAGCTGGGAATGCGGGTGTGATGTCACCCACTCGATCCCAATGCAGGTTCAGGGAACTGCAGGCAGTGTCCGTGTCACGCTCAAACCTGCACCTCAGGGGATCGGTCTTGTCACGGGAGATATCAGTAAAAAAGTGCTTGAGCTCGCAGGTATCAAGGACGTATGGACCTTTGCACGCGGACAGACGCGCACAACGATTAATTTCGCGAAAGCTACCTTCAACGCACTTAATGAGACCAACATGATAAGGACAGGGAGGTCCCTGTAAATGTACGCGGTAGTACAGGTACGCGGTGTTGTTAAAACCCGCCGGGATATTAAGGACACCCTTAAGATGCTTCGTCTTCACCACATCAATCATTGCGTGCTCGTACCGGACACTCCGGAAAATCTTGGTATGATCCGTAAAGTGAAGGATTACGTTGCTTACGGCGAAGCAGATGCAGCAACAATTGAAACTCTGCTTCTGACCCGTGGCAGGGTGATCGGCGATGCACCGCTGACCGATGAATACATCAAATCGAATTCGACGTTCAGCAGCATTTCTGAATTTGCACGAGCACTTGCGGGTGGCGAGACAAAACTGCGTGAGATACCGGGATTAAAGCCCGTCTTACGTCTGCATCCCCCGCGCAAGGGGTACAAAACCACCAAGCGTACCTTCCCACAGGGTGGAGCGCTTGGCTATTATGGTCAGGAGATCAATACTCTCCTCTATAAAATGAGGTGAAGCAGGATGCCAACCAACAAACGTTCAAAATACCGTGGATCGCGGACATGCGGTGGCGGAACCCACAAAAACAGGCGTGGTGCAGGTAACCGCGGAGGGCGGGGACGCGCCGGCATCAACGCCCATCACTTTGTCAAGTGGTATAAAGAAATGGGAGGTCCTGTCTTTGGAAAAGATGGATTCTCCCATATACCTGCAATTACTGTCGCGGCGATGGATATCGGGATTATCGACCAAATTGTTCCATCGCTTCTGGCACAGGGTATTGCAAAAAATGAAGGGGATGCCATTGCGATCAACATCGCTGATATTGGTATTGATAAGGTACTCGGGAGCGGAAAAGTCACAAAAAAACTGAATATCTCCGCGCAGGCATTTTCTGAATCAGCGAAGGAAAAGATCGAGAAAATAGGTGGAAAGGCTCAGATAGTCTGATCCTCCCTGTTATTTGGTGAAACAATGGGAAACCTGCTGGATCGAATGGAACCCCTGCTCGCTGCGATGCCTGCAGTCAAGAGTCCCGAAGGACACGTTCATTTCAAGAACAAACTCATCTGGACGCTGGGAATATTAATTCTGTATTTTGCCCTCACGAATATTCCTGTGTTTGGTCTCTCTCCTACCAACCAGGATTTATTTGCTGCATGGCGAGCCCTTCTCGCCGGCGCAAGCGGTTCGATCGTTCACCTGGGAATTGGGCCGATCGTAACGGCATCCATCGTGCTCCAGCTGCTTAAGGGGGCAGATATTCTCCACATCGACACGAGCGAGACACGCGGACAAGTCATGTACATGGGTCTGCAGAAGATTCTCATCCTCGTCATGATCGTAATCGAGGCTGCACCAAATCTCGTCGGCAGCTTCATGGTCCCCGATCCGGTTATTGCCAACCAGTTCTTTGGTGGCAATCTCTTTGCGGTCTCTCTTCTGATTTTCCTTCAGATCTGTATCGGTGGGGTCCTCGTCTTCCTTATGGATGAAGTCGTGACCAAATGGGGCATTGGATCCGGAGTAGGTCTTTTCATCATCGCCGGTATATCACAGGCAATTGTAAATGGATTTATTAACTGGGCACCGGTTGCTGATCAGTACCCGGTCGGGTTTTTCCCGCGTCTCATTGCCATTGGCCTGGATGGAGGAAGTTATATCGCCTTCTTTGGTAAGGACCTTCTTGCATTTGTTACAACTATTGCAATTTTCCTGATAATTGTGTATGTCGAATCGACGCGCATAGAAATTCCACTCGCTCATGCGCAGGTCAGGGGTGCACGGGCTCGATTCCCGGTTAAGTTGATCTACGCCAGTGTTCTGCCAATGATCCTCGTCAGGGTTTTACAGGCAAATATTCAGATGGTCGGCATGTTCCTTTCCAATATCAATATCACCGTGTTTGGGGCATTCGACGGATCTACTCCTCTCAATGGTATCATGTATTACCTTGCGCCGATCAATGGACCGACTGACTGGATGTGGTGGCTGACAGATCTCGGCCATGCTCCATGGCAGGTTCTATTACGTCTTGGAGTAGATATCACATTCATGGTGGTCGGTGGTGCGATCTTTGCACTCTTCTGGATCAAGACCGCAGGACTTGATTCAAAAGATGTTGCCCGGCAGATTCAGTTATCGGGTATGTCCATTCCCGGCTACCGCAGAAATCCGCAAGTACTTGAAAAGTATCTCGACAGGTACATCCCCCGGGTAACGGTGATTGGGGGTGTCTTTATTGGTGTGCTCAGCGTCATTGCAAACCTCTTTGGGGTTATTGGGGCTGTCAGCGGAACAGGCCTGCTCCTCACCGTAAGTATTACTTACAGGCTCTATGAGGAGATTGCGAGCCAGCAAATCATGGAGATGTACCCGTTCATGCGGACATTCTTTGGTAAAGAGTGAAACGTGGAAGGGACCAGGATGGAAGGAAAAAAGGTCATCATAACCGGAGTTCCGGGTGTCGGTAAAACGACAGTCGTAAATGAGGCATTAAAGATCATCAAGGCAGATGGTGTCGAATATAAATCAATAAATTTTGGCACCTTTATGTTTGAAGTTGCAAAGAACGATGACGTCGTTCAGGATCGTGATCAGATGCGCACTTTGGATCGTGCAGTCCAGAAACGACTCCAGCAGCGTGCTGCGCAGGCAATTTCACAAATCCCCGGGAATGTCTTAATCGATACGCATGCATCGGTGAAGACACCAAAAGGATACCTTGCGGGGCTTCCCGAATGGGTGCTCCAGGAAATAATGCCGGATATTATCGTACTTGTTGAAACGGATGATGACCAGATCCTCATGAGACGTATGACCGATGAAACACGCTCACGGGATAAAGAGGGTTCGCGCTCGATAGCAGAACACCAGCAATTTAATCGCTCTATTGCTGCCGCGTATGCGATGCTTACCGGCTGCACCATAAAAATTGTGATAAATGCCGACTTCCTTCTCGAACGCGCTGCCGGGGATTTGGCAACAGTACTCAGGTGAATATATGGATTTTGGAAAAATCTGGGATAAGTACGGGATGTATATTGCGATTCTTTTTATGTTCCTGATGCTTTTTGCATATAGTATTGAATGGCTGAAAGTCGGTGTCGGGCAGGCGATTAATGTCGTTTTCTCGCCCCTCGTGGATGGGTTCAACATTCCCTTTTATGTCCTTATCATTATCCTCTCTGCGCTTACAGGATTGTACACATCAATTATCCAGAAATACACGATAGATTATGAAAGGATGGCTGATGTCCAGGAGAGGATGAAAGAATTCCAGGCCGAGTTTCGTGAAGCACAACTTTCTCAGGACGATAAAAAGATCAAGAAACTGGAAGCAAAAAAAGACCGTGTGATGAAGGAACAGCTTGAGATGTCCCAGCAGCAGTTTAAACCGATGGCGTATATCCTTGTTGTGTCAGTACCAATCTTTTTCTGGCTGCTCTTCCGGCTCAACCAGATACAAACAACCATCACCTTTCCCTATGCTGGAACCATCGGACTTCAGGCTGCAGCAGTCTGGATAATTCCCGCGTGGATTCTCTGGTATATGATTTGTTCCATTTCCCTGAGCCAGGTGATCAGGAAATCCTTAAACATCGGGGGACTTTAATGAGGATCACCGTGAGCGGACTCCCTGGCAGCGGGACAACCTCTCTCTCACGGTATCTTTCAGAACGCCACGGATTTTCGATGATCTCTGCCGGAGAAGTCTTTCGACAGCTTGCGAGGGAGCATGGTATGGGGCTGGCAGAGTTTGGCCGTCTGGCGCGTGAAAATCCGGAATTTGATAAAATGATTGACGCCCGGCAAAAAGAGATTGCCGCCGGGCGAGACAATATTATTGTTGAAGGCCGTCTTTCCGGCTGGATGGTCACCGATGCGGATATAAGGATCTGGCTTTTTGCCCCTATCGCCTGCCGAATAAAGCGGATTGTTTTCAGGGACCAGATTGCGGATGAAAAATCCGCGGAGCGTATTACTATCGACAGAGAAGAGTGCGAAGCGGCACGGTATCGCAGTTATTATAATATTGACATCAACGATCTTTCGATCTACCAGATTATCCTGAATTCCGAGCACTGGAATGTCGAAGGACTTGGAGCGATTATTGATACAGCAATCATGCAACTGAATCCTCCGGAAACCCGATAATTTTTTTATTTAAGTGTCTATTGTTTAGGCTTAGTAGAAACGGGCATGAACGGAGTTCGCACCCATGAAATGTAAAGGTATGACTGCCATCCGTACAAGGGCCTCTTGCTAGACCGGGTCGGAGTTTTCAGGTAATTGAAGCGCCGTGGGGGCGTCCCTTTTTGGTGTGGCGATGGTCATCGCACTAATTGGATTGCCACTTCCCGAAATACTGGAATTGTTGGGATTTACATGGAAAATCCTCACAATATTTTTCTTAACGCTGCTATTGATAAGTCAATCATATTGGGCTTCAGTTTCCACTCTACCATTCCTGCATTTTCACGAACCGAAAGAAAATAACCGTGGTGCTGAAGCCTTTGCCTTATTCATGGGTTCATGTGGCTCAACGGTCATGAACACTATTAGGGGGCTACGGCATGTAAGTCCTGCGTCCCCACCACTGTGGCACCTCCCCGGAGCGATAATTCCAGAGAAGGTAATACAACACAATCACAAAACAAAGTGGCGGTTCGGGGGGAGAGGCACGGTCCCCTCTGTAAACTGGTACCTTACAATTTGCTGAATACTCAGGGTTTCTATAAAGCCATTGTTTAATAGATGCCAATCCCAAGATTTTTTTTGATTGACGATAATAGTAGCATGAAAATCCTCAATTACGGAAACAGGTAAGGTGATAATCCTGGAAGATGCCATTACAATCCAGCTCGTTCAGGCATGGGATGGGAATGAAATTGCGAACCTGTATCGTGCCGGTGGATGGTGGAAGGAGGAGTATGATCCTAAAGAATTGTCCCGATTGATTCTGGGTAGTTTTCTGTTTGTCGTAGCGTCGGATCTGAAAACCGGTCGAGCCGTAGGGATGGGGAGAGTCATCGCCGACGGAGTTTCTGATGGATACATTCAGGATCTTGTTGTATTGCCGGAATACCGGAAAACCGGGATCGGCGCCCGGATTGTTGCAATATTGGTAAAAAAATGCGTTGAACGGGGAATTTCCTGGATTGGTCTGATTGCAGAACCAGGAACTGAAAATTTTTATCTGCCCTTCGGTTTTCATCCCCTGGAAGGACATACCCCGCTGATATTCCGAAGTGATGAATGATGCTTACCCAGGAAAAATTTAAACCCGTTACCCTTGCAGACCGTGCCTTTTTCGAGAATCATTACGAGCATTATCCCCAGACACACAGTGACAATACCTTCACAAATATGGTTTGCTGGAATCATTACGCACACTATCAGTACGCCTATGAACGAAGAAATATTATCATCGCAAGCACGATTGATGGCACAACGCGGTTCCGCCCACCAATCGGCCCAAGGGATCCTGCCCTGCTTAAATCATTGATACGATTCGCATCAGATATCAGCGACAATGAACCGATTGTTTTGATAGATCCCGAAACAGCCAGCTGGATGCGGGAAATATGTCCGGGAATAAATCTCGTCCCTGACCGTAATCATTTTGAATATGTATACCGCTCTGATGACCTTGCAATACTTCCCGGAAGAAATTATCTGACAATCCGTCACCAGATAAATAAGTTCAGACGTAACTGCGATAGTTCCACCGAGCCAATAACACGAGAAAACTGGGAAGAAGTTAAAAGATTTCTTATAGAATGGTGTGAATGGAAAGGGTGCGAAAATGATCAGGTTCTTGCGCATGAAAAGGAAGCGGTCTTTTTTGCCATCGATCATTTCGACGAACTTCCGATAAAAGGATTGATTATACGTGTCTTTTCAAAAATTGGTGCCATGTCTCTGTTCGAACCTCTCAACGCTGATACCGCATTAGTCCATTTTGAAAAGGGATTACCTGACTGCGAAGGGATCTATAAAGTTATCAACGCAGAAACTGCGGCATTTCTGGCACGGAAGTATCCGTACATAAATCGGGAAAGTGATTTGGGTATTGCCGGTCTCCGCGAAGCAAAGATGCGCTATCATCCCCATCACATGGTGGAGGTTTTTTCTCTCAAACGCGATTCCTGAAAATGTATATATCCTTTATATCATAAATCCTGAGAACCAGACCTCATGGCTGATCATTTGCCTGTTCAGGAGGTGGGAAAAACGTTATATAAGGGTGATGTAGGCAAGGACGCCCGATGCAATAATCTTCACGGCAATAGCGGCAACGAGCATACCAAGGACCTTTCCCATAATATCTGTCACAACTTCCCCGAGTATATGCTGGATCTTTTCTGCATAGTATAATACCAGCCAGGTGGCAAGCAGAGCGAGGGTAACTGCGATAAACGGGATAATGATACCATAATCTCTTGAAAGGAGCATTACGGTTGTTATCGTTCCCGGACCGCATAAAAGCGGGGTTCCGATAACCACTCCTGCAGCTGTTTTAGAATGGTCTTTGCAATGCCCAATCTCAATTCCAAGCGCTTCCTGAATACCCAGAAGGAAAAGCAAAATTCCTCCTGCTATCTGGAAGCTCGGCATGTTAAGCCCAAGGACATCGAAGATCATTCTGTTGAAAATCAGAAACAGGTACATCAATCCCCCTGCCACTGCTACAGCGATGAATGCCTGTTTGTGAATCTCCTTGGGATTCAGACCCTTTGTCATTGCCGCAAATATGGGTACGGATAAAATCGGGTCAAGGATGATAAACAGTGCAGCAAACGAATAGATAATCCCTGAAAATATCTCTTCCATAGTCTGATTTTAAATGTACGCTCTGATTGTGGATAAAATCGGGGGATCGATCTGTTATATTTCGTTCATTATTTGCATGAAATACCCTAAAACGTGAAGTAAATAATGAGGATGGCTGCTGTTGACACAGCACCTGCAGCAGACACCAGGCGGGATTTTACATCAGTCACAAGCATCCATGAGGCAAGGCAGAAGAAAATGTAGGGAATTAACGTGGTAATCACAGAGACGGTAGCAAGCTGGTCAAAATGGTTGGAAAAGAGGAGCAGCGCCCCGCTGACTGCGCAACCTCCAATAAGTGCATATGCCGGAGTACCCCGTTTGTTCAAATCCCGTATCAGGGGTATGGAAAATCCGGCAGACATCGACTGGATTACCCGTGAAGTCCCAATGATATAGGCATTTATTGCAGAAAGCATAGCCACGATCCCGATGCACGCTACAATGGAACCCGAACGATTAAAAAGAATCCCGGCAGCAGTGGCTACCGGAGCTGGTGAAGCGGCAAGTGTTTCCGAACCAACACTCCCGATAAGCGAAACATTGAGGAGGACATATACAGACACCACAATTCCCATGACAATGAGAAGGGACCGCCGGATAATTGCCGGATCTCGTGTCTCCTCAACCGGTATCGCGCTGATCTCAAAACCGGTAAATGGCCAGTACACAATAATAACTGTTGCGAGCAAACCCGTTGCAGTGATTGGGGTTACGGGTTCGAAATTATGAACGTTGATAAAGGGAATGAGTAGGATAGAGATTATCACGAGAGGTATAATTTTTAGCGTAGTGAGAATATTTTCCGTTATCCCCGATAATGAGATTCCGGTTATATTGAGCCAGCAGAAAGCCCCGATAATAACGAGCTCGATAAGAAGCACGTGAGAAACACCGAAGTATGTTATATACTGACCAATACCCGCTGCTATGGTTGAGATCCCAAAGAGTGAAGAAATGAGGTAGAGGATTATGAGTGGTGCTGCTACCCGTGCTCCGAAAACTGAACTGAAAAGAGAATAAAAACTGTTCGATGAAGTAAACCGAAAAGCTACGCTGGCAAGTGAAAGAAGGACACACGATGCGGATATTGCAACAATAACCCATGCAAGGAGTGACCACGGACCGCTTTGTCTTGCGGCTATACCGGGGACGACAAAAATACCGGACCCTATCGTCCCTCCTACCCCGAGACTGACAAGTTCAAATAATCCCAGTGATCGTTTGTAGGTATTGACCTCAGACATGGATCGTCAGATCATACTTGCCGTATACACAATTTATAATAGCCGGAAGTATCCATCTCCCATATAATGGCTCTTCTCAGAAATAAAGTGCTGTGAAGGGCATCGCACGGTGTGAATTTCGTATGGCAAAAGCAGCAGAAACGGTAAAGAAGAGCGCAATGGTGACGGCAAAAAAACCGGCAGCAGCGAAAAAGAAACCAGAAGTAAAGAAAACTTCAGTCGCAGGAAAAAAGGGTACTGTATCAAAGAAGGGCACTCCCATGAGATACAAATGCAGGATTTGCGGATACGTCTATTCACCCCTTCGGGGTGAGCCTCATAATGGCATTCCTGCAGGCACCCCCTTTGAAGATCTTCCTGAAACGTATCTCTGTCCCGTCTGTGGATTTCAGGGAAAAGGCAAGATTGGCAAATGGGGCTTTGATGAATGGCGACCGACACGCTATATTTGTTCCATGTGCGATTATGTCTACGATGAAAAACGAGGAGAACCCCATCGCGGGATCAAACCAGGGACAAAATTTGAAGACCTTCCTGAAGATTATGTCTGTCCAGTCTGCGCAACCGATCCGAAAATTGTCCTTAGGTACGGGAATGTTGTCAAGCAGGGATTCTCTCCCCTCTATGACTAACATGTCGTTCATTATCGCCTCCTTTTTTTAAAACAATCTTCCTCACAATTTGATCATCAGGATTGAAGCAATCGTTTTATAGCAACATCCGACGACGCTTCTCCGGTATGGTGGAATATTTACGTGTTTTCTATAAACTCACCGGAAGTTTATTCTTGAATTATCGCATACTGCAGTGTCCTCTGATTGCCTGAGGACAAGAAATGCAATCGTTTGCGAGTTCCTGTATGCTGCCCATGAAAGAGCCAGTGTCAGCGGCAGTATCCGGTAACCCTCTTGATCGATATTTCCATGACAAGCAATGGAAAGAAGGTATTAAGAGAACATGTGTGGATTTAGCCATAATTATGGAAATTAATGCAATAATGGAAAAAGCTCATCGGTTCGCGAGGATCGGGAGGTATGACGAAGCGATTTCCTGTTATGATAAAGCACTTGAAATTGACGGGAAAAATACGACTGCACTTGAGAATAAAGGAAAAATCTATTATTCTCTTGGCAGGCATGAAGATGCAATTGCCTGGTATGATAAAGCCCTTGCCATCAATAATAATCTCGCTTCTGCTTGGTTTGAGAAGGGGTATACCCTGCGAAAAATTCAGCGGTACGAAGAAGCGATTAAATGTTTTGATCACGCGCTCTCCCTCGATAGGGACTATTTCTTCGCGCTCGCAAACAAAGGATATGCACTGAATGAGCTGGGAAAATTCAGCGAGGCAATTGCCTGCTTTGATATTATTTTAAAAACAAGTCCGAATAATCTTCGCGTAATGACAGCAAAAGGGATCTCATTGCGAGAGCTTGGTAAAAATACCGAGGCTCTTGCTTACTTTGATGCAGTCCTCAGTTTAAATCCTTTGAATTCTTTCGTCTGGAAAAACAGGGCTGTGGCACTCCGGAACCTTGGACAGATACACGAAGCCGAAGAATCTGAAAGGCAAAGTAAAGGTACCTCGTGAAGAATATAGGGAAAGTATTGTTTAATTCTCAAAGAAGCTGCAAACCGCTTTACAATCAAGAAGGGACATTGCCTGTCCTTTCCTTGACCGACCCCTTTGCATGGGATGACTCTGATGTTCCTGATAAGGAGATTTCTTCAGGGTGTTTCACAAGTCGCCAGAAAGTGATTATACCCAAAACTAGATTTCAGAAGTAAACCGATTCGCTCTTTTCCGGCGATCCGGGGCGGCTAAAAAAAATTAGATGAGTTTAAAGATTGGGTGGTTTTCAGCCTTGACATCGATTCCGAGAGGCCGCATTGCCTCAAGAACTGTGATGTCTGTATAGGCTTGTGCTGTGATCATTGCTTCGACGTTCTCTATCGGACCGTACATAATCAGATCAGCACCAAGGGTGCTTGCGATCATGTTACAGCCGATATCGGGTGCTGACCATGCAGCCTGCTTGATACCTTCGATGCCACCAAGGTAGTGGTGGGACATCTGCTGGAGGAGGAGATCTTTACCCTTATAACCTGCTGCCAGTAATGATGGGGTTTTGCTCGTTCCCTTCCACCGGCGCAGCCATGTCCAGGCAACGGTCATGTTGTGGTATGCCCCACCAGTGGGGTACCCATGGATGGCCTTACAGGCAAGGATCTCACGATATGCACTTCCTGAACCGAGACCGAGCGGGGTTGCGGCAGTGTCAAGAATCGGGCGTTTGATCCCGCATTCTTCTGCAATCTGTAGCATTCCCTTTGCCTGTCCAGCGACTCCCCCCTCAACCAGCACTTTTTCCCGTCCGGGGACGGTTGGGTCTGCAGGATTGAAGGCGAGCACGATAGCGGCATCTACATCGCTGTTCTTCAGCGCATCGATATTTTCTTGTGCGATCGAACCGTTGATCGAGTTGTAGATTGCACGGTGAGCAAGACCGACGTCGGTCACGTACTTGCAGGCGTGAGCGAGTGCCTTTGGCACGGATGAGTCCATCAGGAATGCAGTTTTGTTATCGATACTGTCAAACCAGCTGATGTAGCTCTCAAACGCTTCGGGGAATTCAGCAAGGATCTGGATGAAATGCGGGACACCCGTCTCATCAGAGAGTACCTGACAGCGGTTCCATAATGCCTCTGCCTTTGCTTTGTCGATCGTGCCCTTGTGGTCATCAAGCACGACTTCGTGCTTGTTATAGAAGATTGAGGCACCCAATACCGTCGGGTACTCGCCAGGCTGTCCACCGATTTTGGTGCCGTTGAAGTCCCAGACACTCTGTTCTTTTTCAAATTTGAACATTTCCTTTACACCTCCATTATACCAATGTCATTAATTTCTGGTACAAAAACAACAGCATCACAAATACGGTTAATCCTGCAACCAGGCCGTAAAGTATGCCGATATCTCGTCCGATCTTTCTCCCAACACGCTGTGCAATCTCAGCATCTACGAACTCGATTTTCTTCTCGATCTTGTCAAGTCTCTTCTCGATCTCGAGGAATTGTGGATTTGCACCTGCAGCAGCGGTTTCAACCCCGCCTGCAGCTTCTTTGACCTCAACGACAATGGGATCAGCGGCGAACGCGCCCGGGTCACGGGCTTTCAGTTCGTTGATCTTTGCCTTGATCGCATTGAGGTCTTCGCTTTCCATGATGTTGACGACTTCTGTCTGCTCCTGGAAACGCTTGATAGCCGCGTCATTGAGGTTCTCGATGAAGGGAATAGCACCTTCAGCGCCGACAACTCTGCCTTCTTTGACACCGTTTTTATGGAGTGCTCCGAATGTCTGGCCAGAAAGGTGGCCTTTGACTTCGGTACCGCAGAACAGCATGAACCTGATGTTGGGGTTGGCGATGACGTTGGCGATGACCTTTTCAAGACCGAGGTTTTCAGTCTTACAGGAACCGCAGAGAGCGGCCCCCGCGTCACAGATGCCTTTTTCGTCGAGATGTGATCCCATGGTGACAACAGCCACCGGGCTGTTGGCGTCACCTGAGATAAAGTCTCCCTTGACGAGCGGCCATCCACTTGCTGGTGATTTTTTGTCTGCCATATCAGCCCACCTGTATCAGCTGGAATGCAATGATTCCGGCAATGAATAGTCCAATTGCGAGCCCGTACCAGAACGAGGTGATAGTACCACCGATCGCGAGACCGTTTTCCCTGTTGGGGAATGACGCAAGCAGGTTGCCCTCGCCCGAGAGCATGTTAACAAGATCATCGCTTGTCGCTTCAAGGACGGCGACTTTCTCGAGGACCGGAGAGAGTGATTCTCCCGCGGAAGTTACAAGCCCAATCATTGGATCTGCGACAAGCCCGAATTCCGGAAGTACCTGAATGTATGCCATTTAGTGTCCCTCCATTTCAGGAATCGGTTTTGCATCAAGCCACGCAGCGGCATCACGCTTTGACAGGCAGATATACTGGTTATAGGTATATGCCCAGCCGCCAAGCGCGATGACAAGCGATATGATTGCGGATCCTGCACTGACTAATGCAAAGGACATGATTGCAGCGACTATCATGCTTAAGAAACCACATTCTGCGGTCAGCATGAGCATGCGGTCCTGTTTCCAACCCGGTCCGAGACATGCATTGAACGGATGCTGGATCGCGATCGCTCCAAGAAGGAACGCAACAGCGATAAGTCCGCCACCAATGAATGAAATCTGGTTGGAACTTACGGTCATCCCGAGCATTGAAATTGTGCCTGTGGTCAGACCGGCAAACGTGAATCCCCCGGTAATCAGTGCTGCAAATCCCATGAGTGAAAGTGCACCAACTGCTGCCATTTCGGTAAGTGCCTGAACCATTGCCGGGATCTTCATATTCAGGATATTATTTGATATATACCCGAGAATGAACCCGATAAAGGCTGCAAGAACGAGAGCAACGATTGGAGCTCCCATGCCGAATACTGGTTTTGTTGCAACCAGCATAGCAATCACACCGGAACCGAATGCTATCATACCTGCTGACGGAACACCAGTACCGATACCGTAGCTGCACAACACCTTGATGGTATGGCTCCCCCAGATCAATGCTGTAACCACTGCAAGACCACCAAAGAATGCGAACATCTCGGTGTTGGTGAGCACATTGAGGTACGTCAGGTAGAGACACACGAGTGTGCTTACGAGTCCCGCAATCATGATAGTATTGTGCGGGATGCCTCCTTCAATTACTTCAACTTTTACTGACATCTTCAACACCTCACAATGCAACGATCAGGATCGCCACAAATCCACAGAGTGCTGATGCGACAGCGGATGCAACGATCGACCGTGGCCAGCGCTTGAATTTCGGGTCGTGGGGTCCTTCGATTGTTCCCGTGATATTGTATGCGGTCAGCACTGCATTCACAAGGAACAAACCAACGGCAAAAATACCTGCGGCTGCAACTGCGATTGGCATCACCTGTGCGGGGGGAACACCCATTACGGCAGGAAGAGTTGCTTCATAGAGCTGGAGAAGCTGCAGGTAAATCAAAGTACCGCCAGCGCCACCAAGGAAACCCCCGATAACGCCACCGACAAATGATACAAATGGAAGGCCATGACCTTCAGTTCCCTGAGATTTAAACTCAGCCTGTGTGTCTCCCGTAATCGGATCTTTTGCTACTTTACCTGATGCTGAGGGAATGCCCATGCCGAAAACATAGACAAAATTAACCATCATACAGGTAATTGCCATCATCAGTCCGCCACCGACTCCACCGGTGACTGTTGCAACGACAAGGCCCTGTTCGGCCGCCCATGCGCCCCCGAAAAGCCCTGCCAGACCTGCACCAGCTGCCAGCATCGCGACACCGGTCGCGATACCCGGTGCCTGACCCATTGCTGCCGGAGCACCGCCAACAGGAACGAAGTGAGTACCGAATCCAATCAGGACCCCACCAATAGTGATTCCGATGAGTGCCATGAGACCCAGACCCGGTGAAACATACCAGCAGAGTGCGAGGATGATGAGAAGCATCACGATCCCGATGACCATTGCGGTCGGGTTCATTGCGCCGCCCGCCTGTGGTTTTGCTGCGACTGCGCTCATGATGCCACCTTGGGTTCAGTATAGGGGCCGTAGTTCTTGCGTGCCCAGACTTCAATGTACCTGTCTGCGACGGTGAAGATGAGAATCATCAGGATACCGACAACGATTGCACCCCATCCGGCACTGATCTCCTCAAAGAGAATCGTCCGCCAGATTTCAAGGAACACAATCAGACCAAAACAGATACCGGATGCCGATCCACCAATCTTATGAGTGAAAAACCCGTTGTCCAGTGAGTTACGCTCCCCGGCTTCAGCATAGCGGACAATGTTACCTGATGCTGAAATAGGTACACCTGCACCAAATTTCTGGTTCTGGTATTGTCGTTCCTTTCCATAATAGGGGTTGCCTGTCGCAGAACCTGCTGCACCGAGTGCAATACCCCAGATCAGGCCGAGCAACGGCAGTGGGAACGGGTGTCCCAGAGCACCATTGATCAGGTGACAGAGTGTTACGGTACAGAATATTGCGATAAAGGCATGTGCCATGGTGACTGACGTCATGGACTTAATGACGTCGATATAGACCGGTTGCCCGAACTTGGCGAGACTTGCCGTCCTGCCAAGATACGCGGTGGTTGCATATACGCCCTGTACTAAGACTGCGAGAACACAGCCGAGGACGATCGCAAGGACCGCGTTTATCTGCATCGCCATAAAAGCCCATGCGAGACCTGCTCCGAGTGCACACCAGAGACCGTATGCTGGGGGTTCACCGGCAACCGCCTTGTTGAAGATGCGGTGCAGGAAACCCATCTGTGGTGCGAGCTGAACCTGTGAGTTCGGGTCACCCTGGGACCCGATGTTGGATTCAGTATCTTCCGCAGAACCGGCTATAGTGGCAAGAGCTCCTGTCAATGCAGTAATTCCAATGCCAAATACAATTTGTTCCATTTAGCCTCCTCCCTACGTGCTAATGCACGAGAGTATTCAAAATGCAATGCCACGCACATTGAGTTAAACTCTTTGTGGTTAGTGTAAATTTAGTGAGATCTTAATTAAAAGGTTTCGAAACTTAATTTTCGAGAATGCACTTAAAAATGCCCGAATTATAAAACCAGCGTTAATATCGGATTATTTAATCATGTAAATTTACTTTAATGAAAAAAAAGTTTAGTTGAGGTCTTCACCATGAACGCAGGTTAAGCCTCATTCGCCGAACGATGCTGATGATAAATCTGTGATGATGCCCTGATCCGTTGAGGAGGTCTGAAAAAGCTGGTTTAAGATCTGCACCCTGATTATATAGCCAATAGTAACCAGACACCAAAAACGATAAGCAGAATCCCGCTCGCTTTTTGAACAACGGTGCTGTACTGAATCAACCGTTCGTTCGGTATTGAACCAAAGACAATGCCAATAACCAAAAACGGTGTCATTATCCCGGCTCCGAATGTAATGACCATCATGAATGCATAAATCGAACCTGCAAACAGGAATGTTTCGATCAGTATGAGGAATGGTGCACCTGCACATGGCGCAAGAATAACTGCGGAGATAATGCCGAGCAGGAACGCCCCAGAGAGGTTTTTAAACCGGGAGAACAGGTGCATCGTCCAGGACTCAGCAATATTTGGGAGCCGGATAAGCCCTATCTGGAGGAGTCCAAAACCGATCGTGAAAAGGCCGGCGACTGCATAGACCGTCGTGCTGAACCTGGAACCCGTGGTAAGCCGGAGTCCTGCAAGCAGAACACCTGCTGCGACGAGAATGTATGTAGTCATGAGACCTGCACCGAAGATGGGAGCATAAAGCCTTCCGTTTGACAGGGAGCCGGCAGTACTGGCTGCGGCCGCGATCATTACGATAAGACTCCCGAGCAGACAAGGGGAAAGCCCGGTCATAATCCCAAGGGAATATGAGAAGAGTAGTGCGAGGAAACCGTATTCTGACAGTGATTCTGGCCCCCCTTGTTTACTCATACCGGCATAGGCACCAGTTTCGGCTAAACCAATCTCCTCTTCGAGCCTTTCTCCGGTTATATCCTGTCCGTCAAGGACCTTCACATGATTAATGACAACTACGGGAATTTCGGTCCTCCCATAGGACATCAGAAGTCTTATTGATTCTCTTGTATCGATGGAGATATCTCTGACGGATACACGATCACCGTAGCGTTCCCTGATATCGTCGATAATCGGATCGGTCCTTATGCAGTTCAGGCAATCTGCCTGATGAAAATATTCGATGGTAACAAAACCGCAAACCGGTTGCGTGAGCAGGGATACGACCAGGAAGAGCAGGACGGCCAAATGACCACACCCCGGCCGGCATGTGTCAAACACCCGGAGTACTTTTCTGAAATGGTGAAGGAATGGCGTATGCATCATGGTGTGTTATCACTCTCTCTCTTTTGCTCCTCAACACATTCTCGGATCCGGAAATGGATGAATCCGACTGCATCACCGGCATTCTTTTTAAACATGCAGGACGCGAACAGTCCGATAAAGTATCGTATTTTTTTACTTTATGTAACCATTGGAGGGAGTTTTTTTTGCGAAACAGGCAGGCAAGCTAAAAACGTCAAGTAAACTATCAGACAAACCATGACATCGCTTCTCTATCCGAAAGAGCATTTCTAAAGGTTCCGGATCCCACAACACAAAAAAATTTTAGAGCTAAAGTGCCGGTCAATCAGCTCTTGCCGAGTAGGAAACGTACGCCGCGACGATAATGGTAGCGACGCCAAGTATGATAAGCACCGGTTTTGTCAGCAGGTTGCAGGGATGATCGGCCAGAGCACACATCTTGGTGATATATGTAGGGAACAGTATGACAAGAACACCTATTGCTATACCAAATATGCCGATGATCCTTTTTGTCTCATTGGATTTTGCGATCGTAAGGAGGACGCCGGCGACGGCGAGGAGTGCACCGAGCCCAATCTCTGCCCGGGCTGTCCACCCGCACGGCATCGGCAGTGTCTTCCCTGAGGCCAGCTGTGCGTACATTCCATTCACTTCACAGACTGGCGCAATGGTCCAGGGAGATATCGCAATTACAATACCAAGAATAATGAGAACAAGTGCAGGCCATGAAATTTTCATAGACAAAACGTGAAATTTTAATATTTAAACATTTGGAAATTGCTTATCAAAAGATTAAGAACGAGATTCACACACTTAAACATGAATCCTGAACATTTTCAGGTGGGATGTAAATCCCTGCCCCATCGTCAGCGAAAATGAAATCAGGTGGAAGAAATATTCCGATAAAAATGTGCTGTACCGATCCGGAGGAATGGCGGAATTTGCGGACTCCTTGTACCGCTTTGTGTGCTCCCTTCATCGGACATCTTCTGAGTAGTCATGTCCCGTATGACCACAACGATGCTTCTTAACCCTCCCCGATCATCGTAAATCGGGCGAAGGTGCAGTTTTACCGGGAATTCGTTGCTGTCTTTTCGTTTCAACCGGAATTCGGTTTCATAATATCCCTGTTTCCCGAATGCATCCTGCAGCTTGCCGGAATACACGGGCAGTATTTCTGCGACCCCGAACAGAAACCCAAAGCCTTTTCCGATACACTCTCCCGATTTATGCCCAACCATATTCTCAGCGGCAGGGTTCACAAATAAAATGGCTCCTCTACGAGAATCCAGAAGGATAACTGCATCATCGATACAGGATAGGATCTCCTCTACCATCTTCCGGAGGGATCTCTCGCTCTTTTTCTGCTGCGTGATATCTTCAATAATTATCGTGATCCCCTGTTTTCCGTCATTGAAAATCGTGGGGGTCAGACGGACATCAAAGAAAAATTCTTCACCAGAAAAAGTCTCTTTTACCTCTGTTCTGGCATCGGTTCCATAATGAGCTTCACGGATTTTGTCAAAGACCGGTTGTAGGCCTATGATCGGAAGACCGGTTATATCCGGTCGTTTGCCGAGAAGATCCTCACGTACCCCCCCTGAGAATTTCAGGAAGTTGTCGTTTACCTGGGAGATCTTCATATCCCTGTCCAGGACAATGATGAAGTCCGAGGAACGATCCAGCATCGTCGGGATACTGGTCTTTCGTGAGAGAATGAAAATTTTCGACATTCCATGCTCGAGCATCTCGACCTGCCCGGTCATCAGGAGGATCTCGAGGAACTTTGCAGCAGCATTCCTGTTCATCGCAAGTTCCCGGGCTATCCGGGTGATTTTCATACCCTTCTGATTTTTCCGCAGGAGATCTTTTATCTTCTGGAGCTCAGCATCGTGTGTTTTCATCGGATTTTCCGTGATTCAAAATTCAGATCGGATGTTATCCGAAATGATTAATAAAAATACGCTTGAAAATCAGTTTTTGAAACAACTTATACGACTTGAACAGGATAACTGCCATACAATTCCGGTCTTTAAGCGGTTGCAGATTTTCAGTCAGGGTACAATATTTAAATCCATGACCCGGGAACTAATAGTAAAATGAACGAGCCTCCCCGGTTCAACTTCTTAAAACTGGTAATAAGGAACCTGAAAAACCGGTCCTACCGGAACTTGGCGATCCTCTTCACTTTCGCAATTATTGCGGCAACATTGTTTTCAGCCCAGTATCTTATCAGTGGTGCCGAATATGGCCTCGATCAGGGTACACTCCGGATGGCAGCCGATCTCATTGTCGTTCCGGAGGATTACACGTCAGAAAGGGAGAACAGCCTCCTCACTGGCAGTCCGTCCATGTTCTTCTTTAATGATTCCGGTTTCGAAAAGATCTCACGGATCCCGGGAGTGTCCGGAGCCAGTCCCCAGATCCTCATCGCGACCCTCGAGGGGCAGAGCTGCTGCTCGGGTTATGTCCAGCTCATTGCAGTGGATCCTGAGCGTGACTTTACGATTGCACGGTGGCTTGAGACTCATCCGGGCATTGTGATGGGAAAAGATGCCATCATCGTCGGCAGTAATATCGGTGGGGATATAGGGTCGGATCTCAAGTTCTATGGCCACACGTTCCATATTGCAGGAAAGCTCGATCCAACCGGAATGATGGGAGTAGACATGGCGGTTTTCACCCGGATTGAAGATGTATATGCGATGGCTGAAGAGTCTGGTAAAAAAGCGGAAAAAACGCTTGCAATCCCGCAGGGGATGGTCTCATCAATACTCGTCAGGGTTGAACCCGGAATATCACCGTCTGTTGTGGGGGACGAAATCCGGAAAAGGATTCCAGGAACAAGAGTGATAACGCCCACCAGCCTCCTTGCCACGGTGACCCTCCATATCGCAGGAATCACAAGCCTCCTGTACGGCTCGGCAGTCGCGGTCATGCTGCTCTCCATACCGCTGCTTGCTTTCATCTCTGCGATGGTCTCCCATGAACTCAGGCAGGAGATTGCACTTCTTGGAGCACTCGGCGTGACCAAAGCTTTCATCCGGCAGCTCATGATTGCCGAATCATTCATATCTTCGGTTATTGGGTGTTTTATCGGGATCGGGTCTGCCGCGATCTTCCTTATAAGTTTTCAAAACTTCATCAGCTTCTCTCTGGAAATCCCTTTTTCCATCGCACCGCCCCTGAAACTTATCTCCGCGGCGGGAAGTACTCTGCTTTTCTGTCTTGCGATCAGCGGGATTGCTTCGCTCTATCCTTCAATCAAAATCGTGCGTTCAGATGCTTATAGGAATATACCCGGACAGTGAATCGTATGAAGACACCCGGCCTAATGGAATTCCTTCTCTTTACCTTCCAACAACCGATCGCATCAGCTCCATCACTCCAGGGTTACAGGATCCCCCACCTCTTCCCTTTCCTGGTCGAGGCTCCTCGAACATCTCCCTGTTCAACCGCTCATTGAGCTCATCGAAGATCCGCTTATATGCAACACAGTGGGGGTCAACCCCTTCAAGTGCACCCCCGGAAGGAACAATCGCATTGTAGGGGCAACCCCCCCGGCAGTACCTGATGTGCGAACAGTCCCTGCAATTCTTATCCACATATTCTGAGAACGCCATCATGCGCCGGCCGGGTTCAGACTGCATGAGCTGATCCATGGGGGGCTTGTCACGAACATGTCCCATCACCCATTCAGGCATCCCCACGAACCGGTAACAAGGGTAGATGCTGCCATCCGGGCCGACAGCAAAAGTGTTTCCCATGCAGTTGACGAACGTACACACACTGCCTCTGCGGGTGAAGACACAGCGGCATAAATCGTTGATGTTCATCACCTCCATGACGCCTAAATTCTCGAGCGACTTATCAAGGAGGAATTTAAGCAGATTGCCATAATCGTCAGGCTCAAGCGCCCACTCCTTCGGGTTCTCTGAGCGGAGGGAGGGCAGGGCCGGGTGAAGTTTAAGGACAAAACCGTTTTCCTTGAAAAAGTCGAAAATCTCCTCTTTGTATTTTATGGATTTGTTGGTAAATGTGCAGATAAACCGTACATTCAGATCATGAGCCTTGGCGGTTTCATAACCCTGCATGGTCTTTTTGAAATATCCTTTTCCGCGCTGGGAGTCAGTAATGTCCTCCGGCCCATCGATACTGGAGCCTATCGGAACGTGGTACTCAGCCAGGATTTGGGCAATTTCCGGAGTCATCCTCCAGAGATTGGTCTGCATGGCAAACTCGGGACTCAGCTTGTGCAATTCCTGGGAGAGCAAGGGGAGTGCCTGCCGGTAAAACTCCGCTCCGGCAAGGAGCGGCTCCCCTCCATGGAAGGTGAACGTGACCCTGTCTTCACGGAAATCCTTAAGCCAGGCGACAACTTCCCTGACAATATCGATGCTCATAACAGGAGATCCCTCCTCCGAACTCCAGCAGTAACTGCATTTGGAAGGACAACCCAGCGTCGGTATGAGCATCACATGAAAAGAATTTTTCATTACACCTTTTTACCTTTCGATAGAGTATATTTGTTTTCTTTGAGAACGGCATTTGAAAAACGATGAAAATCAGTGTACGTAAGGTAAAAGCCCAAAAATCTCGTCAGGAGGATCCCGATTACTTTTTCATCACCGAAAAAAGTATTGAAAATCCTGTTCGAAATCGGATATTTGGATCGCTTTATCTTAATGTCCTAATTATTGAGATAAATTTTTTGGATAGGGTCACACAGTCCTCTCGCACTACCAGTGAATTATTCCGCGTGGAGTAGTCAATGTGGTGTAATTTTCACAAGTGAATATCTTTCCGGATACCGCAAAAGGGGAGTCGAGGCATGCCAGGATATTTTTCTGTCGAATCAGGTCATTGAGAATTACCGTCAAGA
>Ga0209492_1000020_pt1 | contig 52144 bp, 75 predicted proteins | sample PPLLak12cMay2015_FD_187253 | JGI IMG/M metagenome (GOLD analysis project Ga0209492, IMG submission 187253) | Freshwater sediment microbial communities from Prairie Pothole Lake near Jamestown, North Dakota, USA - PPLs Lake P7 Core (1) Depth... | ecosystem: Environmental > Aquatic > Freshwater >... | reverse complement strand
TTCGTTGAATGCAGGGTCTTTCAGACCTAGCGAACCGAAGACTTCATCCGTAGAGACATGAATGAAGTGGCACTGTGGTCTATGGTTCTTGATTTGATCCAACAGGTTCACCGTGCCGTACACATTGGAGTGCAGGAACGGAGTAGTGTCGTTGATGGAGTTGTCTACGTGCGACTCGGCTGCGAAGTGGAAAATTGCGCGAGGCATGTACTCCAACAGGAGACTCTTTACGTCACGCGGATCCGCAACGTCACCGATATGAACGGTCACGGTATCACGCTGCGGCTTGATGTTGAGGGGATTGGCTGAGTAAGCCAACCGGTCGAGAATAATCAGGGGTTCGTTGTTGATCATAGACCAACGGCGCACGAATGCGCTACCAATGAATCCCAATCCACCTGTCACTAGAATAGTCATAACGAGTCACCTTTGTCACTAAAGTACGCCTAGCACTGCGTCCTTCTTGAGTCTTGTAGTATCTATAAGAGAACTGCTGCCTAGTCTGATAGGCGCAATGTTGTAAGGCGACTTGATCACCTTACCAAACTGTAATGTGAACGAGAACTGATAGCTGCCGCCACCCTTGTACTGACAACGCACGCGAATCTGTGTGACTGCGGATGCCGGGGTGGAGAAGTCTGGAACCGGCTTCTGTTTTGCTTTCTTCAAGCGATCATTGAGGTCGAGTGGGTCTTTGGTTCCGAAGAGGAACAAACCATGCGTGCCGACGTTCAGGTAGTAGGTCTTCTTCGTGTTGTAGTAACCTGAAATGGTCTTGTTAGGAACCGTGACGTAGATATCACCGGCACCCTTGCCACCAAACTTGGCGAGGTCAAGATCGTATGCCTTGCGAGAATCATCCGCACCCACGTAGACCTTCTGTGCGCCCTTGTATTGCAGGACTGGCTTCTTCCACTTGCTGTTCATGGTGTCAAGGATATCGACTTTCATGCCGACAGCCTTCATGAATTCCTTTTCATCGTCGCCACCGGTAGGACCGAAGTGCCACTCACCGTCGAAATACTGCATGACAAGAGAACCGGCAGTGGTAGGAGCATTCTTCAATTCCACGCCGGTTGTGATCTTGCCAACCTTGAGTTCTAGGTCGGGTCTATCGTGCGCAGCACCCGCAGGAGGGCGACCTGTGATGCCGTAAGGCTTCAAGGCTTTCCATGCGTTCTGTTCGTAGACAAACCCTTCCTGTGCCATTATACCTTGAACCCTTTGAACTTGTTGCCGCCGCTAGGTGAGTTGCCTTGATGACCGGCATCCACCAGACCTTGTTGTGCCGTAGGGTCTAGATCATACAGGCGCATCTTAGCCCTGTCAATACCCACGGTGAACCTCTTATTTAGCGTCGGATCATTGTACCGGTTCTTGAGTTGCTTGACCATAATCTGATTGAGGGCTTCCAGTTCCTCTGTGCTGATTAGAGCAAACATGAGGTCAGCCGTCGCAGGCAGACCGAAGGATTCAGACGTATCTTCCAGACCGGGATCGGAGGAAGAGAAGCCAGAACGGGTAGTCTGCGTTGCCGAGAATACGGGTACGTCGAACTCCACCGCAAGACCACGCAGTTCTTCCGCGATTGCCTTGACGTAGGTGTAGGAGTTGATGTTCGCTCCCGGCTTGATGCGCGAGGATGCACAGATATTCAGGTAGTCGATGAAGATGATATCAGGCTTGAAGTTACGCTTGAGTCTGAGGTCTTGGAGCAACGCACGGAAATGCGAAGCATTCGCGGATGCTGTAGGGTATTCCTTGATGATCAACTTGCCCTTGACGTTGGCTTTGATCTTGTCCATGCGAGTCTCGTACATGTCTTTCGACAGGCACTTCACATCGTCCATGGTCAGGTTCAATAGATTAGCGTCGATGCGTTCTGCAATGCGCTCTTCTGCCATTTCCATCGTGATGTACAGGACATTGAACTGCTGCTGCATTGCTGCCGCAGCAAAGTGGCACATCGCAAGGGACTTACCTACTCCGGTTCCCGCGAGGATGATGTTGAGCGTTTTCCGGCAGACCCCTCCATTCGTGATCTTATTGAAATACGTAAGGTCGAAGGGGATCCGCTTTTCGATTCGATGATAGAAATCATAGCGAGAAGCAGACATATCGAGATAATCATGACCAACGTTGGGATCAAAACTAACACCAAGAGCATCACTAAGAATGCTAGGAATAGCTCCCTTGTGATGCTTTTCATCCTTGCCGTCAATGATTTGAATGGATTCCATGATGGCATTGTAGATAGCCTTCTCTTGACAGAACTTTTCGGTGGTATCAAGTATCCATTGTGTATCTTTGTCGGCAGTATCACCTTCCGAGATTTCGCTCAGAATTTCTTTACATGCTTTGAACTCACTTTCCGTGAGGTCGTTTCTTTCCTGTAGTCCGAGCGCGAGTGCGCTTTGGCTTGGCAGGCTGTTGTACTTTAGGATGTACTCCTGAATCTGCTGAAACAGTTTTCTTTCGGGGCTTTCGCTTAGATACTCGCTTTTCAAGAAGGGGAGTGCTTTCCTCATGAAAGACTCGTTCTTGATCAAGCTTGTCAGTATCAGTGTCTCGGTTCTCATCAATCACCTGTATTTCTTCATGCTTCTGTGCGGCTGTTTCTGGAATCGCATCGGCTAGGAGGATGCGCAGAATGTTGGTTGTCAGCTTCGCAAACTTCGGGTCAGATACGTCTAGACCCTTTGGATTATACGCTACATGCGTGCTAAAGTCAACCAGTCCTTCATCGTCTAGTACGGTTAGTGGGGAGTACCGGAATGAGACACCTTTGAACTTACCACTAAGGATGGTTACGAGCATCCCACGGTCGTCCATCAGGATATCGAAATCTCGTCCGTCCTTGATAGTCGTCTTAGCCCACCAGAACTGTAGTTTCTCTTTATACTTCTTCATCGACTTGTTCCTCGTCCTTCGTATGGAATACGGATGCGAACTTGTATTTAGCCTCGACCGCATTCTGGAAAGATTCGGACTCAAGAATCGGATCCCAAAACTCTGCCGTTTGGGTGTCCGCGAGTCGCCACTTCTTGTCTTCGACTTCGCCCGTTTCTACGTCAACCTTGGCATACCAACCGACGTTAGGCTTAGTCACATGACCAGTTTCCAGAGCGATATCCATCAGACCGGAATACTTGTTCACACCACCTTCAAACGTGACCGTGACAGGAATCTTGCTCTTCTCGCGCACGTAACGGGACTTCTCCACGTTGATGATGAACGAGTAGCCAATGACTTCCGTGCCTTCCTTCTCCTGCTGCCTGCCGAGAATGTAGATGTTGTCAGCCGAATAATAAGACCCTGTTCCGCCGCCGACAATATCTTTCGGATATAACCCAATTTCCTTATAGGTGTGGTTGACCACTACCATAGGAATATCCTTGAGTGTGAGGTGCGGCGTTACCATGCGGAACAGGGACTTAATCTGCTTGGCGCGAGTCATGTCAGCCACGCTCTTGCCTTCCAGTGCGTCTTCGACTTCCTTCTTGGAAGCGAGGTTGCCGATAGAGTCGATGACGATCATCACACGTTCACCACGCGCAATGTCGTTCAACTGAGTCATGATATCGAACTTCAACTGCTCTACGTCCGTGACCGGCGTATGCAGCACTCGCGAAGTGTCGATGCCGAAGGTGTCGAAGTAGCCCTGCGGTGTACCGAATTCGGAGTCATAGAACAGAACCACGCCTTCCGGATACTTTTCCTGATATGCCTTGACCATGATCAAGCAGAATGCGGTCTTGAAGTTCTTCGACGGTCCTGCCCACATGGTCAGACCGGGAGTGAATCCACCATTCAGTGATCCACCGAGGGCAACGTTCAGCACCGGAATGTCCGTGCTGATCATGTCCTTGTCTTGGAAGAACTTGGACTTCTCTAGGATAGCAGTATCCTTGATTGTCGAATTCTTCTTAATCTTGTCTAGCAAACTCATAGTAATTTCCTTTCGATGGTAATACGGGTCTTCATCGTAATCAGTGTTGAAGTGTTTGGTCATGATGTATCATTGTAGCACAATCGGCGCGTCAAGTAAAGAACGATTCAAGGGAAGATACCTCTTCCGCTTTCCAACCAATTACACTTAGGATGCCGCGCATCGGCTCAAGGAAGGTGCCATCGAACTGCTCGTCGTAGTCGATGTATTCCTCTAATTCGAATTCCTTCGGCAGACGATTGATGAATCCGATTGTGTTATTGCGATAAGGATTAGGCAGCTTCAAGTGAACGAACTTGATCTTTTCGCCGTCCTTGATGCTCTGATATCTCTTAGTGAGTTTCTTCTCGCGCAGGATATGGTTGTAGAGAATTGCCGCCTTCGTGTGCATCGGCGTACCCTTGATCCACATGTCAGCCTCAGACGCATTCTTTTCGATACCGTTGACACCACGCGGGAACGCGATATCCTCAATCGGCAGTGTTCGGAACTTCACACGGAAGTCTTCGATGAACTGAATTGCCGCAGCCTCGTCCTTGTCCAGAATGACCTTGATGCACTCACGCATTGCTGCGCGGGTTGCCGCAGGATACGCGGAGGTCTTGTTGGTTTCAATGCCAACGGTCTTGACCTTCGGTTCCTTGTACTTCACACCTTCCTCGTCGTAGACGTTGAGGATGTAATGCTTCTTAGCCTTCCAGATTGCACGGTCACACAGGGACTCGCGCTTCATCTGCATCTTCTGCTCATAGGCATTAGTGTAGTCTGCGAGTTCCTGATAGGTCTTGTCGATGAACGGCTGAATCTTCTCTTCGCAGATCTTGTCGAGCAAGTCGATGACCTTGTGCTTGTCAGAAGTGTTCTTGATGAACTTCTGCACCAGTGCCTCAAGGTTGAGATACATGGAGTCGGTGTCACCCGCGATTACGTAGTCCACACCTTCGGTGCCGACGAGCTTGTTAAGGTAGGCATTGATGTGCTGCTCAATCCACTTGTAAGATAACTGACCTCCAAGTGTGATAGCTTCGGCAATTCTAATATCAAAGAATCGGAAGTATTGGTTTCCGATTGCACCGTAGGCTGAGTTGAGCGAAACCTTCTTAGCCATCTGTAGATTGTTGTAACGAGCCACTTCACGCTGAACATACGCATACTGATTCGGATCCTCTTTCACAGTCTCAAGCTTTTTCTTGGCTTCGATTGCCATCTTCTTGTAGCGGGAACGTCCCTTGTACATGTCGTCCATAATCTCACCGAGGAAGCCACGCTTGCCGGTGTAGAAGAACTGCTGATTAGGAGTGACCGTGACCTTCGTACCCTTGAGGAACGACAGGTCTGGTTCCCTGTTCAAGAGAGAGTCAACGGATACGGATGGGCGCACCGCACGCATTTCGTCGGTGTAATCGTCCACCTTGATTAGAGTCTCAGGCGACAGGTTGTACTGCATGATCAAGTGTGGATACAGGGAGTTCAAGTCGAACGACACTACCCAATTGTAGAGTCCCGGCTTGGGTTCCTTGACATGCGCACCGGCATACTGGTCGTCTTTCTTGCCCAACTTCTGCATCGGGATGACGATGTTCTTCTTCTTCAAGTGATTGAAGATGATAGAGTCCCACATGCGGACCTGTTGGAATACGTCTTCGTAGTTGCACTTGTTGTCGTAAGCCAGAGTAAGAGCCAACTCAAGCAGCTTGCTCGACTTGATACCGTTGACTTCAATCTCGTACACCAGTTCGGTGTCGAGAATGTTGTACTCAATGAACTTCTGATGGTCGCGCTTGTACAGGTCGTACAGGCTCTCGTACTCGGAGTAGTCGAGTTTCTTGCGCCCTAGCTCCACGCCTGCGATATGGTTCAACGCATAGGATTCCTGCGAAGCTACCGGAGAGTATTTCTTGTACAACTCCATGTAGTCGAGGATGGCAATACCGAAGACCATGTAGGACTGCTGCTCGCGGTCCTTGATCATCGTGTTCTTCTCGCGGAACTTCTTCCAAGGCGAAATGAGATTAGCCTCACCGTCATCTAGGACGCGAAGCATACGGTTGATCAGGTATGGGATATCGAAGAACTTGACGTTCCAACCGGTGACGATATCAGGATAGTTGCAAGACCAATGCCCAAGGAACTTGCGCAGTAGCTCAATCTCGTCACGGCACTTGATGTACGTAACGTCTTCACGATGCGGCGTATAGTCACCACAGCCGAAGGTGGTGTACTTGCCGTCGATCAGGATTGTGATTGCGGTGACAGGTTCGTTGGCTTCGCGAGGTTCGGGGAACCCGTTGTCAGAGCCAACCTCTATGTCGATGTACGCAATAGTAAGGTACTTTGCGTCCCAAAGTACATCGTCGGAATGAGCGTCCGCAATGAAGGTATACTCGTAGCGATTATTACCATAGATGGGGAAAGTTTCAACACCGCTATATCGCTCAAGGAAGTCGCGTGCATCGTTGATGTTTCCCGGTTCGATGGGTTCGACATAGTGACCATCCAGTGTCTTGTATTTGGACTTCTTCTTCGAAGGAACGAAGAACGTCGGGCGATACTCTACGCGACGGGCAACCTTCTTCCCGTTCTCCACGCCGCGATAGAGTATGTACTTGCCGTATTGACGGACATTAGTGTAGAAGTCCAAGTAATCACCATTAGCCTAGCAGAATGCTCTTAGGTGGAGTTACGATGCCACCGAAGATACTATTATACTGGTTTGCCATCTGATCGTCAACCTCTTTCACGAAAAAGAGCTTATCGTGCTTAAAGTCGAAGGTGGTGTTCTTGCCGAGATACGGTGCGAACGGCACAAAGCCAACGCCGAGGTTGCCCTGCTGATCACGCTGAATCAGAATTAGCATTACGTTCTTGAGGGAGATTTCCTCAATGAAACCGTCATTGCCACGTTCCTCATGAACAACTTCACCGACGAGTTCCTCGCCACTAATCAATTTCACTGCTTTCACTGTCATGGTCATATCCTCTTATGGGTCAATGCCGTTTTCGCAACGGCGGCAAATATCAAAACAAGACTTGTACTTTGGTACAACGTCATCAAACGATTGCTCGTACAGGTTGCCGAGAATGTTCTCTAGTGAGTAGTCCATGCAGCACAGTGATACGTCACCGTTCGGCAGGAGTACGTTATGGTAGAGTCCTTCGACGCAACCGCAAGTCTGTGGCTTGTCCTTGACAGCCGCATGAAGCGTGCGCCTCTGGACTTCCGGTGGCTTTGTGTGGAGTTCCTTTGTGAGATTCCCGGCACGATTCCAGAACTGCGGCACGGATGCTCGCGGAAAGTAGTGGCTGACGGATTCGTGAACGTTCTCACTCATGCACATAACGTAGAAGTTCTTGATCTGACGTTGTAGATCGTGGAATGCTTCTACCACGCGGATGTAGTTGTAGTTCACCGGATGGTTCGCTATACCCTCGTTGTCGGGAAGGTGTAGACAGAATCCGCCGTTGGGATTGCCTGCGTATGGAACATGCGCAAGACGGTATACGTCATCGGGCTTCATGCCCACGCCGGTAGTGAACACGGAAACCGTGTGACCCTGCTCATGAGCATACAGCACCATGTCGGTGCAATGCTTGTTCAGGAACGGTTCTGTGAATCCCGCGAACGTGATGCGAACTTCCTTCGGCACCTTGTCCACCAGACGTTTGTAGTCATCCAATGAGAGTACGCGAACGTCACTCTGATAGGACTTCTCAAGCGTCCGTTGTGGACAGAAAGCACAATCCACCACGCAGCCTTTCGCTGCAATGTTGGTTGTGATTTCTAACGTCGGATAGTTAGTTGTGCGCCAGTGCTGTAGCATTGCGAGGCTTGAAACGCTTCGGGTACTTCGCAGCCTGCTTGTCGTAAGCCAACAGCCACTTCATGTCGCGAAAGATTGGCGACGGTTTGTAGTTCGGATGTGTGGACTTGTTGTACTCGCCAACGTGCTTGTACCGTGGATTCACAACTTCTTCGGTCAGGTTGGAGACTTCGCCAGTCTCACCGACAACCTTGATGACCGGTCCTGCGTCATTGACGATTTCGAACTTTGTTGGATTGGATTCCATCACTCTGCCTCAGTGGTGTCAACCGCGTCTTCGTTGCCGCGCTTGAGCTTGTGAGTAACGTGGGCAAGGTGCGCCTGCGCGAACAGGCGGCGAATCTCAGGAGTGCCGCCATTCAGGGCAAGCATCTTCTTGAGGTACTGCGGGACTCGCGGCACCTTTGCCGAGGTCTTGAAAAAGTCACTATTCTTAGACATTATCACTCCGTTAAAAACTTCTCACACTTCTTCCAGAACTTCTCTTCGACTCCCGGCATCCGAATTTGGAACTGGTGGTAGAAGAGATTTCCGATTGAATCCCCGAAGGTTGTGCCTTGTCCGTAGTTGGGGAATCCCTTTGCGAGAGTCCAGTAAGGCGGCGCGTCCTTTGGTTCCCAATCATATCTAACTGGTGGTTCATTGTAGCACACTGGCAGGGCTAAGTCAACCGGAACCTTGTGAATTCGGGCAGCGCGAGTCCACTCTTCACCTACATCTGAATTAGGGTTTTCGTATGCGGAAGGTCTTCCAATCTTGTCGTAAGTCTCCTTAGAGATAGCGACGGCACTCGGCGCGGCAAACATGTGCTGCCCATCGCCAATGTGATTAGAACTTTGCGCGTTGCCTGCGAGGTGTCCCTCATAAGCGTAAGCCAGATAAGTGTCGATGGAACGATCCATGACCGGGATTGCGTCAATGTCAAGGAAGAGGACGGCATCATGTTCCATCTGCTGTTCGATCTTACCTTCAAATGCCTCGACGGATGAACCGTTCAATGCCCAAAAGTAATCCATCGCAACACCGTGCGGAAGATCTACCTGAATCTGGTAGTGCTTCACGCCACTGCGATTGAACTTCTCCACCACTGAGCGTTGGAGTCCTACGGTCTTCATGTCGATGTTGTTCATGAAGAATGATACGATACATGGGTTCATTTTGCTTTCTCACATACTGCTAGGTAAAGTCCATTCCACCAGTGTTCCTTGTTGCCGCCACCTTCGTTGAAGAGTTCCCATTCCTTGTGAATCTTCAAGCTTAGGTCGGCAATCGCACGGCGGGTTCCAACCCTCGACGGCTCCCAATTCCAATCATCTACGATGAAGATGAATTGATCAGCCAGAGTAGGGTAGTAATAGGTAAGGGCGAGATACTGATCCCGCTCTGTGTGTCCACCATCATAGAAGTAGACGTTGAAGTTTTGCCCTAACAACAAGTTCTCTAGGTTCGGTGGGACGTTGAAACAGTCGGCATTCAGTAGGGTGAAGTCGGTGATGTTCCTCTCGGTCGTCACTCGCTTGAACCTTTCGGAGTTCTTCCCATCATTATCGAACTGTGAGAAGTTGTCGATTGCGACTGCGTATTCGGGCTTGTTTCCATGGAGGGCTGCGACAAAGGTAGATCCTCGCCACACACCAATCTCAAGGTATCTGTCGCCGTCCTTTACCAATTCGTTCATAAGGATACGGTTCTTGCGGGAAGACATTCCCTCAAGAGCGAACTCGGCATCGGTCAGTTTGGTGGTGCCGGTATTAGCGGCTTCTAGAGCCTTTTCGACTCGTTCAATGTACCGATTACTCAAGAGGTAACTCCTGTACTTTCCAAGGTAGCCCATCGGGGAAGCGGCGGCGCATTTCTGCATTGCCCTGCTCAAAGAACTCAGGCTGTACCGAATTCTGCGTGTTGCCCACCGTGTAGTTGACTGTGTATCCATAAGTGGTATCGAATTTCAGATTGTTGTTCATGAGCGTGTGCGCGAGGACGCGATCCACTTCTGGCATTCCCGGCTCACGGAACTTGCGATACCATGCCGGTCCTAGATGGATGGCAATGGCAGTCGGAATGAAGTAGCAGTTTACGTCGATGAAGAAGTCCTGCGGACTCATGACGGATGCCCACTTGCCAAGGCTCTCGCAATCGTCGCGGCAAAGGAACTTATGCTCCTTGTCTACGATGTTGCGGAATGAATACGCCCAATCGTTGCCTGCTTCGATGACCTTGAGGCAGTCTTCGATGTGTGTCGGTGCGAGGGAGTTGTCGTCATCCAGATAGATGATGAACTGCCCTTCGGCTTGGAATGCGCCTGCTGCGTAGATGCGGTGTCCGTTCCATCGGTCTTTGCCAATGGAGTACGGCATGGCGATAACGTCTAGGTTTGAAAGATCCACACTCTCTAGTTCTAATTGATAGACGATATCACTGACCTTCTGCCAATGATCTTCACCATCCACCACCAGAAGGTGCTGAACGTCTTTGTGAGTCTGATTAGCGATAGAGCGGATGGTATGCGGCAGCAACGGATTGCCTACCGTGGCTGTAATCACAGTTACTTTACTCATACTTCACCAAGCCTGTTCCATAATAATTTCCAATGATTGTCAAATCGTACTTATCTTCAAACGGCAAAGTCACCCACCACGCTTCCATTTCCTGATTCGCGTGGATGTTATCATACACCATGATACCACAGAAAGAGACTTTGCGCAAGTGCGTATCTACTTTTTCCGCAGTCTTTGCGTCGATGGTAGACAGATAAATGAAATCCGTATTAGCTAATCCATCCCACCAATCGCCCACACCCAAAACCACGTTCTCTGGTAGTGGAGTATTTGTCCTATTGCCCGTAACAACCTTACCTTTGGTATTGTGAGCAAGTGCGACAGTCGCGCCGATATTTCCTCCGAGGTCGAGGATAGACTTTTTAGACTCATACGAAAGCAGAGCCAAGAGCCTATATTGCGTCGGAAAATATGACTTCTTGAAATGGTCAGCGACCTCTCCACCCACAAAACATAAAAGTGGGGAAAGGTCTATCTTCTTGACACATTGATAGGTGTCAATGACATACCGGTGAGAAGGAAGCATTTACTTCTTTTTGTTGCGGGACTTACGCTTCTTAGAACCGAGCTTTGCTCGTCCTTTTCCGTTTCTCTTCAATCCAACTTTTGCAGGCATGATGATTCTCCATAACAAACGGGGTGGGCGCATTGCACACCCACCCCATTATACATGATCAGAACGAAAGAGTCAACTCCAAAGTTCCCGGTGCGGTGTCGTCAGGAACAACCTTGGAACCAACCTTCGGCTTGCTGCGCTTGCCTGCGGTGTCCACAACCACGCCCTGAACGAACCACTCACCGATTTCCAGTTCTGGAATGACGGTGGATAGGACTTCCTTTGGGAATGTGTCGTAAAGTGACCAGTTCACGTTGTCTACGGACAGGGAAATCTCGACGCTTGCGATATCCGCAGGGTCAAGAGGCTTAGTGCTTTCGCGGGTCGTTGGGAGTACCCAACTGACGTTTAGGTTTCGTGCCATGTGTTTAGTTCCTTTAGTTGTGAAGGTGGATCTGCTTTACCCTTCCCGTTTCTGCGCTTCCACCAAATAGCTGCCAGAATGAGTAATACGATGACTGAAATTGTGATTAGTGTTCCGTACATTGTGCCACCACTACGATAGATCGTGCCGTTCCGGACCATGCGACAAGCGAAGTAGGAACGGCATAATGTCCATTCGTACTGTGATTCTTATCGCATGGAGTATTTAGTGGAACGGTTCCCATCTGAACCAGAACGAATCCGTTGTTCTTCTTGACCACGTTGTAGACCGGGGCTGCGATAGTAGAGAAAGAAGTCGTGACGCTGATGGTCTTCTCGCCGGGACCGGTGAAGAAACTAATGGCACCGGCTTGATTGACCGCAGCGATCATGAAGTAGTATGTGCCGTTGGTCAGGGGTGAGATACGGGCTGCTCGCGCCGCAGGGTCATTGATGTTGATGACCACGCCGGTCGGGTCAGGATACTTCGTCTTACCGCAGTCGAGGTCTGGCGGCGGGAGATTTAGTGCTGCGAGGCTAGTGTTGTACACAATGCGAAAACCCGCGAGGGCTTCTGGTCCCGTCGCGGGTATTGGAACAGTGATACACTGCCCTTGAGCGTTGCGTTCGCCCGTAAGCGATTGAGTTGGCGCAACCCATGATAGGTCTGCCCAATTTTCACCGGCAGCGAATGCGTCTGAGATAGCGAAAGCGAAGTAAGCAATGATCACGATGATCACAGCCATCATTAGCTTCCCGTAATCGAATCCTCGTTTGTCTGACATAGCAATTCCCTTCTTAGTTCGACCATTTTACATATGTAGGCTCTCTGTTCTTCGGTGTATCTGAGCCAGTTTCCAATTTCCCCAAGCGTGCGAAAACAGCCAGAGCAAAGGTTGCTCTGGCTGTCCATCTTACAGATTCTTACACAGGGAGTCCCTGTTCCGTTAGTAACTTGGCGCACTGTACTCCGAAGTCTTGTGGTAGATTGCGAATCCGTCTAGTCCGTATGCGGGGCAGACTGTTATCATCTTAGGAAGACCCATCGCGTCTACCTCTTCGCTGCCGCCGCAGATGAATGGGGTGTTGATTCCCATCCATCGCTGTCCGAGAGTTACAGCAAATTTCTCGGCTGCTTCCATGTCCGTCATCCCGCAGTCGGCTGCGAGCTTGTGGATCATTTCTCGGAATTTCTCGTTCATGGTATTACTTCGGGAAGATGAAGTAGCCGTTCTCGTCTTCCATCATGAAGTCAAGACGGTTGTTCTCTTCCATCATATCTTCGTAGGACTTTTCCTCTTCTTCCAGAAAGAGTTCTTCCAGAGACTTCGAAGAGAGGGAAGCATCGGCTGCGAGTTCATTCGCCTCTTCCATCGCAGCGAGTTCTTCGTTGGCATCGAACAACTGAGCCTGCGTGCGCTTGAGTTCCTTGCTAATCGTGTAATACTGCTTGAGGAAGTCTTCGAACGTGCGGAACAGTTTGTCGAACTTAGCCTGATATATCGTGGATAGACCTAGGACAAAGTTGGAAGCCTGATCCTTCGTGAAGTGATCATTCTCCACCAGTTCTTCAAAGAGTACGTCAAGGTCGTCGGTAACATGCCAACATCCCATGATGCCCTGTTCTAGATCAAATTGGTCAGCCATAATCAATTCACTCCTGTTGCGAATCTCACACCGTTCTCGTTTAGGACTACCTTACCCTTCACTACGTCAACATGAGATTCAAGAATGCTGTTGAGAATGAAGTCTCCGTTCGGCTCAAATTCCTTCTTGAAGGTATCGACCGTAGGTGCCTTTTTCAGCCCATGGAGATATTCTAGTGCTTTGCGTGATTCTGGTAGCATGGTTCTGTTCCTGTTAGGGTTGGTGCCTTATTTATACCCGTCAGGGAACATGTCGTTGACAATTAGAAGCCGTGACGGATAGTTCACCGGCACCTTGCTTGTGGCGAGGTACACCCGCCCATTCTTGATTTCGCGAATACTGGTGAATTCCAGTCCCGCGCTTCTGCCGAAGGTCACAGCACGTAGCACTAGGTCGCCCACACTGAGCGGCTTGCCTAGCGCATCCACAAGCTTGTCGCTTGAGTGTTCGACTAGGTGGAAGCGTCCACCACCAGACCATTTAGTTTCTTTGATGCTCATACTGCTCGCCTTGCGTTAGACAGTCGGTTAATGAGTTCCAGTTCCCAATCCGAGTAGGAGTCGGGGTAGTCGAGCGACATGACCGGCTTGCCCTTACGGAGTTCTTCTGCCGAAATGAAGATACGTGCCGGGATGATGATGGCTACCGAAGTCAGCGCATTGTAGAACGAGCCGTCTTCATAGAATGCTGCCCAAGGCAGCGTGTTCTGAGAATCGTAGAAGAAGTCTTCCAGAAGTTGAAGTTCCGTGGCATCGCCACCATTGAGCATGATTAGGGTCTTCCATTCGGTTGCCCACTCATGATACAGCCGGAAGTCCGCAAGGTTATTCTCGCGCATCTGCCGCTTGTAAGCCTTCATGCCTAGTTCAATAGCCGCGTGCGCAGCCTGAATGCCCTGCTGCATCGTGTTCAGTTGGACTAGCGTGAACGTGTAGCAGCGCAGTTCTTCCGGATAAGGAAGAGTACACACGGTCGTTTGACCTAGGGTGATTTCGCCGCAGGGATTTTTATTCATGTGCAGGGTCACTCAAAACAGTTTCAACTTCGGCAGCGAGTTCGTCAATCTCCATGCGGAACGCATTCAGTTCTTCCTGATGCTGCCCAATGGTGACTTCATGCTCGCGAATCGTTTCCTGCGCATCGTCCAGTTCCCGCTCAAGGAAGTCCACGCGCTCCGAGAGTTCGCGAATCAGTTCATAGATGGACTGAAACTCTTGTCCGGTCTTGTGTTCAAATTCAGTAGTCATACCAAATCCATAAGAGGTCTTAGTGAATGCTCCGCGATCTTAGCGTTGATCATCGCAGGGATATCCCCATACGGCTCTTCTAAGAGAAACGGGCATCCACCTTTCCATCCATTATACTTCAAAAAGAGAGAATAAGCAAGTCGATGTTGATGGGATGCCGGATCGAAGATGATCCGGGGTTGCGGGTTGTAGCTTTTCACATGATACATGACTAACTCCAATTAGTCTTCGTTCCAGTTCGGGTCAATGGCTTTGTTGAGCTTGCGCCGTTCCTTTTCCATTTTCTTGATTTCGGCGTTGGCTTCTGCCATGTACTTGCGAAGGTCGGTGAGCGCAGCGATTGCCGTGTCGAGTTTCGCGAGGTTGAATTCGTCGCTCTCGGTCATTGCCCATTGAATCACCCGGTTGCAATCCGAAAGTGAAACGGACGCACTGAATTCAATGTCCCATAGCTTTTGTCCGTGGTTCCTCTGATACAACTCAGGGAACCGGACGTAGCCGTGGATCACACTGCCGCAATCGTCAGGGTCTAGCGGAATGCAGACCGTTTTCACTTTCTTGGGAGTCATACTAATCCTGTTACTGACAGAGGAACCTTGCTGCCTTCTTAGTGTCGCTACCGGCAATCGCGAGAATCATTTTGTTGTCACTGGTCTTCGCAATGCCGATCATAACACCATTCTCCAACTCTGCGGCAGCGAATGGAATACCGTCCTTAGTCTCAGACCTTTCGGTGAACTTTGCGCTCGCGAGGAATGCACCCTTGTCATCCCACAGGTGGAAGCTACCCTCGTCGGTATTCAGCACCATGAACATGACGGTCGTATCGTTGGAGCATGTCCAATGGTCGAGGGATGCGAATGCCGGGGAAGTGAAGAGTAGAGCCACCAATCCAATTAGAAATTTACGCATTGTAGTCGTCCTCAAAATGATATTGCGGAACCTTTGGTGCGGACGACATGACGATAGATTCCAACATCGTATGCGTATTCGGAAAGTAGACCTTCTCCACTTCGATCACGATGCCCATCGCGTAATACGTCTTGTTAAGACGGTAGACGGCATCAAGGCTCATTTCTTCCGAATCCATAATATCTAGTCAACTCAGCGATTGAACCAGTTGATATGAGTCCAGTTGACCTTGCGCTGCTCGTAGGCTGCGCTGCCAATCATGGACGGGTAAACGTCGAAGCCGTAGAGTTCGGTCACGTTGTCCAGATTGACAAAGTAGCCGAAACCATCGTAGTCGATGAACATTCCATTGGCGCAGCACTCTTCCCATTCCTTAATCGGAATCAGGGAATCGCCGCCGTCGTCTGGAACGTATTCGCGAGTGTTATTCATCTGCCGGTCCACACACCATGTCAAGCACCCACACCAGAAGGATGTAGAAATGCCCGACGATTGAATCCCAAATCTTTGCGATCATGCGAAGAAACCTTCGACCTGTTCGCGCAGCTTGACCTGTGCAGGCGTATGCTCTACGTCCTGCCAGACACCTTCATACTGCGCACGGATGATATCGTGCGAGTAGACAGAACCGATTTCACGGTACACGCCTTCTACGTCACACATGCGGATGTTGCCACGAGCGTTGTCCGCGACGGTGGCGAACCATCCGTTGCGCAACTGGACACGCACACCCTTGCGAAGATCATTAGTCTTCATAACGATTGAACCCCACAAAACGGCAGATAAGAACAACAACCGCGATATAGACCGCGATACCAATAAGCCAACCCATCACGATACCTCTTCCAGAGTTCGACCGTCAACCGTGCGGTAGTTCACAGGGTCCGTGGATTCATCCACGCGAGTATCCGTGACCGCAAACCAACGGCACATCAAATCATCAAGCCACATCTGCGCTTCGGCAGGAGTGGCAAACCGCAAGCCGTTACCGGCAAACGGACCAAATTCCGTAGTGCGAACCATCGGTGCAAAAGACATTACATGCTCCTACGCATGAGAGTGTTGAGTCGGGTTTCCGCGTCAGCCGCGCCAATCCCATCTTCGTAGTGATACGCGAGGCGGCGCATGTTGCGACGGTAGATACCGACAAGGAAGCCGAGGTAATAAGCGAAGAGTTTCATGATCAATCCGAAGAGTCGATTTCCCATTCCTTACCGCAGACAGAGCAACGGTAAAGGTTCAGGCAGCGACCGGTGTTGCGAACGTGCACCCACTCATGACCGGGGCAATTCTCAGTCTCGCGCACGTAGCCCCAACCGTTGCAATGCATACAGTGGCAGCGAAAGTGCGAAAACTTCGAACGGTTCTCCGGAGTGTTCGCCATGCCGTCAGGCAGCGGATACTGATTCAGCAGGAGATTCCATCCACCGTGACCGTGACAGGTCGGGCAGATTTTGGTCAGGTCGCCATGCGGTTGCATCACAGGATGATCCACAAAAGCGTCAGGATGCGATTGATCCATGTACTTGTTCATATTAGCGGGTGCCGTAGATTTCCGCGTCAGCGTCAGCCGATTGTTCGGCAAAGAATTCATCAGAGGCGCGACGATTGAGATAATCGTTGTAAGCGTTCTCTTCGATCATTTCCACAACCCAATGGGCGGGAATGTTAAGAGCCTTTGCGATTTCCGCAGGAGCCTGCCGTGCGGCAGTGCGCTCGCGGATTTCGATATCAAGTTCGGACATGCGACCCATGATTACATGCTCATGTAAGTTTCGGTGGTCGGGTCGCAGCACGCAGGCGTGCCGAGAGCAACCCAAACCTTGTTGCCGGTGAACGGAGACACCTTCCACTCACCCTTGCCTTCGGTGGCAGCACGATACTCTTCGTGCGAGTAGACGGCGAACACAACATCACGGTCCTTCGAATGACCACGCGACTTGGCGTATCGGGCATTCAGCTTGTCGCACGCATTCTGCGCGGTCTTACGGAACTTGTAAGACTTCGTAAAATACGGGCGAACCATGGATTCGGCATAGACGATGATGAACGTGTTAGGCATTTGTTCCGTTTCCTGACCTTGTATAACCAGTATACCGTGTGTCGGGGAGAAAGGCAAGGGGAAAATCCCCTTGCCCTTCAATCACTTACGCAGTGACCGGCTTGCCGTTGGCAACGATGGTCGTAACCTTCGAAGCCTTGCGATTCGCACGCTTGCGAGCCTTGGGCGAAGACTGCTTCGCCTTGAGCGCAGCGAGCTTGGCTTCCAACTTCGCGATACGCGCAGTGCGCTTCGCCTTGAGTTCGGCAACCTTCGCGACCTTGCGAGCCGCACGCTCGGCAACCTTCGCAGCCTTCTCGGTCTTCGCCTCTTCGCGGAGGCGCGTCACTTCGGCGCGAGCAAGAACAACAGCCGCCTTCGCGGTTTTCAGGGTTTCGCGAGCCGTCGCGAGCGGGGAGAGAGTCGTCATATTCATGTACCTTTCGGGTTTCAGATCCGGGTGGGGAACCATTCCCTCACCCTGTAATACCAGTATAGCAAAACCGTCGAAAAGTGCAATATTGAAAACTCTAATGAAATCAAGGACTTACGATAAGCCTAATTTCAGGCTAAAAGTCCTTTAGAATCAAGGACTTAGGAGGGGTGCCTAGGACCGCCTAGGATCGTTTCTGAGCGTATTACAGGGTAGCCGGTAGGGTAGCCTAGGGTCAGTCCCATAATGCTCTGTAATAGGTTCCGAAGAGCCTTAAACCGTTCTTAATGCGTTCATGGTGGGATTTCAGACCTTCGTAATCCGTGACCATCGTATGCCGTGGACCGTCTACCAACCGATAGGTCAAAACGGAATCATTCTCAATTGTGGGTTTCTCGCCTAGGTGGTGCGGCTCGCCTACATCCTTGCCGTCCGCGTCCATGCCCTGAAACATGATATCAGAGAATCCGGAACGGAACTGTTCCTCACCTTCATCGTCTTTCACGATTTGTTCGAATGCCCAAATCATTTCACCCATGATCCAATCCCAACGTTCGAAGTGAAGCGCATCGGTATCGTATTCGTTTTCCTTGGGTGGCGCGGCAGTCGAGCGCAGATGCTCCGGAACGTCAACGTCCTCAGTAAACGGTGCGCCATGCTTTTTCTCGTTCAGCATCTTGAGCATCGGCAGGATGATAGGTGCGAGCGTCGAGTCCGCGCTCCACGTATCGTAAGAGTGAATCTTGATGTAGTGAATGCGCGGGATCTTGTTCTTGATCCAGTTGACCGGCTGACAGATATAGTCCTGACAGAGTTCCGCGAACTTCTCGTAGGCGCGATCCCATGCGTCACGATCCTTGCGTTCGATTTCCCAATCGTACTTATCGTAACGGGTCCGGTACCACAGCCGATCCATGCGCTGCGTGTTCCAGTGATAGCGATAGTTTCCAATCCAGACTAGCATCTTAGCACACTTCCTCGTAATAGGCATCGAAGCCTAGCGACTTGAACAGGTCAACCAACTCTTCGCGGTTATCTTCCTGATTGAAGTAATAGTATTGTTCGCCGCCGTCATCACCTTCGATGGCAATGGCAAACGCATCCGCATGATCTTCGATTCTGATCTTCATGGGGTGTTCCCGTATTTCACGCCGCACTTGTGGCAGTGGAAAGTGTACTTGCCATCCGTAGAGAGGCTTGCTGTCGAGCCGTTGTGGTCACAGGGAGTAAAGACAGGACTGCCGTTGGCATCCCAACCATCCTTGAACATTTCTTCCATCAGCTTAGTCTTCGGTGCGAAGGTGTCTTCCCACACCGGACGCAGAATGATGGCATAGCAAGTGAAGTTGTAGTTCACCGACTCCAATGCTGCCATGACTGTCTCTGCGTCTTCCAGACGGTCATGAGTGGTTAGCTCGCGAACGCCTAGGTCCGCTTCCTCGCAAGGGAAGACCTCAACAATCTGGTACAGGTATCCGCGCAGTCTATACTTTGGGTGCGACATACTTCTGGTATCCTAATAGGTTGACCAATACATGAATTCGTTCAATGGTGTTGTTCATGGCATCTACCGTGTTACCGTCATGGCACACACCGTAGCCACCGGCATCGCAAAACTTCTGAATGATGCCTTTCTGGTCGTCAATCAGGAGTCGGTGCGGTGTCGCAAATTCGCTCTTGAACTTCTTGCCGGGGCAGAAGTTCGCATGATAGTTGATGCCCCATCGCTCAAGCCACTCGCGCTTCTGTGCGACGATTTCATCATAGAAGTCCGGTCCACCGGTCGAAGACAGAATCTCGGTCTTCACACCTAATGCGCCGATATAACCCAATAGCAGGTTCGCACCGGGAAGCATCGGCTGAGTGACAAAGTTTCTACCCTTGACCCACTTCTCCCAATTCTCTTCCCATTGGTCGGGCTGAATGGTGCGCGGGTCTATTTTAATGACATTGTGATAGGTGTTGGAGAAGTCCGTCAGAACATCGTCCATGTCGAGGTAGATCGTTGTAATCATTTCTCTAGTCCGTCCATGCGGAATCGCAGTTCCGCGTATTCATTGCGAAGAATCTTCAACTCCACAAGGGCGGCATACAGGTCCGTGTTGTGAATGCTGTTCTTCTGCTGTCCCTCGTAGGTGGAGATTAGCAGATTGAGAGTCGCGGGAGTTACCTTGCCGTCTTCGATGCTCATACTGGATGCCACATTGGTTCGTAGGGTTCGCCATACTTCTCGCAGATGACCTTACCTTCATTGAGGATGATCTTCGCGAGCGCAAAGTCAAAGCGCGGATTGTCGTCGGACAGATACACCACTCGCTTCACTCCCGCCTGTACAATGGCTTTCGCGCATTCCTTACAGGGATGGAGTGTGACGTACATCGTCGTGCCGTAGGTGGAGAATCCTTCGCGACCGGCATTGAGCAGGCAGTTCAACTCGGAGTGAACCGTCCAATCGTACTTCGCAGGACGCTCATGACGCTCCGGAATGTTATCGTTCACGCCGCGAGGGAAACCGTTATAGCCGGTAGAGAATCCATTGTTGTGTCGGGTCAGGACCGCGCCAACCTTAGTCGAAGTGTCCTTAGACTTAGAGGCTACGAGTTCCGCCTGCTTCATGAAATACTCGTCCCAATCCATATTAGAGTTACCCAACAAATTCACAGAGTATATGATAACACACTAAATCAGGAATGTCCAGTCGAACCAAACCCGCCGTCGCGCTCCGAATAGGCTACGGGATAATCAGCCACCGTGAAGAATGACGCGATTACATTCTTGACAATTTCAGCCTGTGCGATTCGGTCGCCAGTTCTAATCTGTGCGGTCTTATTGCTAATGTTAGTTAGCATTACGAATATCTCTTTCTGGTAGTCTACGTCCACCACGCCTTCGGCATTGGCTAAGACTAATCCCTGCTTGAGCGACATTCCAGACCGCGCATGAATGCGAATGGAGTAGTTCGCAATGTTGTCGGGCGTGCCAACAATCTTTGCTACCAGTCCGGTCGGCACTAGCAGACGGTCGCCGGGATGAATGTCACAGACACCCGCATACACCATCGCGTCGATTGGATCGTTCTGGTTGTTATATCCCTGAATGGAGAAGCGTCCGCAAGGCGCGAAGTGAAGATCAAAGCACGCAGCCATCGACGTTCCATATCTAGGAATCTGAGCGTCGGGGTGGAGCTTAAAGAGGTGAAGTTGGATAATCGCATTGTTCATAGTATAGCCTCTCGTTCATTCGTGAGTTGGGTTGTCCAGATATTGCGGACGGGAATCATCGGCACGCTTCTTGCCGATATTGTACTTCGCCACTAGCTGCCAGTCGTTCTTATCCTTGTGAGGAAGGATCTTGATCTGGCTAAGAGGCGCAACAGGTTCAGCCGACTTCGGCGCATCGACTAGCTTGACCAATCCCCACTCTGCCATCAGGTTCGCAATCGTGTTGCGACGGGCAATGTCGTTCTCGGAAATAGACGCAGGCTTGCCGTCCAGTTCGAAGAGTTCCTTGAAGTGGACGATGTAGTACCGCCCCTGCTTGTGAAGGATGTGGCAGGACTGGTACAGGACGTTTTGGTTCTTTGCCGCCACCCCAATACGGGTCAGGGTTTCGCGGACTTTGAGAAAGTCGTTCTTTTCTGCGAGAAGGACTTCAACTAGCTTTTCTAGGCTCATGATTACTCACCTTTGTCTAATTCTTTTTTCAGTGAGTCAATCTGGTCGGGAGTCAGAATTCGAAGGGCTTCCAGAGCCTTTGCATCTGAGTATCCATAGTATTCTTTTACAACCGCCAAATCAACTGTCTCCACCTTCTTAGCCCACTTAGAGAAGGGGCGACGGTAAGGCTTGACAGTATTTAGTAGAAAGTCGTATTTGAGTTTGTTATCCAGATTAGGGTAGTAGTTGATGGCATTGGCAAAGAATACCGTGTCTGCGAACTGCGACAGGGCGCGGTTCACTACGAACGCAGGGTACGATTTCTCGTCCTGTTCCGTGAGCATGACGCTCTTTTTGGTGGACAGGATCGACGGCAGAATTTCTTTGAACAGGTCAGCCATCAGGCAAACTCACACTCTGCCATGAGTTCCGTGAGACATGCGGTGAGATTGAGTTCCTGATCCGCAACGAACGCTGCCTGATACTGGTACTTCGCAAGGATGATGACCGCAGGAGGAATCGCTTCCTTCTTGAGAATCTCATACAGTGAATCGTAGATCTTGCGGTACAGGCGCGACGGGTCATCATTACCATGCTGCGCAACCCACTGGCGCATGTCACGGAAGTTGCGATCCTTAAGAGAGCGCACTAGATCCGTGAGTGATACGTCAGCCGACGCAGACAAGATACCTTCGTTGACTTCACCATGCGCGACCGCATAGGTCTGTAGCTCGTTGATCGTCTTGCGGAAGTCGGGGAAGTGCTTCATGATGAACTGCCCGACAGCCTTGCCGTTGTACGACACAGCCTCAGTCTTGAGCATGTCTTCGATGCGGCGCATGAAGTCGCGAGCCATCTTCGGCTTCTCTTCTGCCTTGAGTCTGTAGTCGATTACAGTCGAGCGCGAGTGAAGCGGTTCGATGATGCGGTTCTTGTAGTTACAGGTGAAGATGAAACGGCAGTTGTCTTCGAACTCTTCCATGGCACCACGGAGCGCAGGCTGCACCGAATTAGGATTCAGGTAATCCGCCTCGTCAATGATGATGGCTTTCTTATCGCCTGTCAGAGACATGGACGATGCGTAGCCTTTGATCTTCATGCGGAAGGTGTCAATGCCGTTTTCATCGGAGCCGTTGAGGAACAGGTAGTCCATACCCAACTGCTCACATAGGGCGCGAGCCACCGTCGTCTTACCGGTGCCTGCGGTGCCTGCGAGAATCAGATGCGGGATTTCACCCTTGTTCACGAACTCCTGAAACACAACCTTGAGGCGATCCGGCAGGACGCAATCCTCAATAGTCTTAGGACGATACTTCTCAACCCACAAACTGCTCATAGTATAACCTCAGAAATGACCCTAATGGTCATTCGCATCTTCACAATCTTGGCACGCGGATAGTCGCGGCGCAAGGATTCAATTTCATTCAACTTATAGATGACAGGATTTCCCGGCTCGTACTCTTCAATTCTACCCTTGCGGACTACACCATAATACTCTCTTGACTGCTCATAGTCAAGGTGATTTCCCGAAGTCGTCCCGGTAGGAGCCTTCTTTCGCTTTGCGCTTTTTGATCTTGAGGTATTCACGGTAGAGCGGTCGCCACGCGGGAGGGATTGCGAACATTAAACCACGCGCTTCTATCTGTTCGAAGACGTAGTACGTATAGTCATTGATAACGGGGGTGTCGTCATGCCGGTTCTCCATGAGAGGAACACCCTTAACCCTACTTAACCTAGGGTGCCGTTATCAAAGCTGATTGAAGCGGCGAATCTGATACTCTAGAGACTCTAGAGTGCGAAGCATTTCTCTTGACTGGCGAGAGATACGATCCATCACACCACGATCTAGTGTGGCGGGTGGAGCCTTTTCGTTGCCAAGCGTGTTCTTTGGTTCGGGACCAAAGAGGCTGTCTGCTCTCATTGCGACGGTAGCGATCAACTGCTCACTGTTCTTCAACGCTTGATCAAGTCGATTGGTAATCTGTGTCGTGAGAGGTTCCTCTACTGCCACACATTCCGACGCATAGTTGCGTTCATCGTAGTCGTGACCGGGAGCCGCATACGCCTGCTGTCTGTATCCGTTCATTTTGTCACCAGATCATAGGTGGTGTTGATTTCTTCCTGTTCCGCACGCTCTTCTTCAATGTTGCGCTTGTGGAAGATGCGAGCTAGCTTGCGAGTGATACGCTTGTTCATTTCGAACTCGGTCGCACACCGGTTGACGATTTCCTTGATGTTGTCGCGCTCCGCTTCCATGCGGGTGAGCGAGTTGGAAATCTCCTGCAAGCAGGACTTGATAGCAATCTTTTGCTGTTGTGTGAAATTAGCCATGGTCATTCCTTAGAAGGTGGAGAGGTCTTTTTCTGCTGCCACGTAATACTCTACGGGCTTCTCGGTGTGTTCGAACTTCGTAAGACCCTTGCAAAGCTTGACGCGATAGTTGCCGTCGAGCATCTTCCAGTTCTCGACCTTGATTACGTAGACGAAACTCTTGTTGGTCTTACCAATCTCGGTAGAAGACATGTCGGAAGAATCATCCTTCGGATCGTTCGACTGAATGTGAATCTTCTTGCCATCGCCACGGAAGATCAGGAATGGCGAGCCAGAGATACCGGCAGACTTGCGCTGCCACTGTAGGTCTTCTGCGCTCAGTTCAAACTCATGCTCCGGGGAATCCATCGACAACTTCTTGTCAGGTGGAATCGCAGTGATGATCTTGGGCGAGGAAAACTTGATGTAGTCCTTGCGGCGGGAGTCCGGAGACTTGAGGGTAAGACGATCCGTTTCCAGTTCAATCTCGGCATCCCTGTACAGAGACAACTTAGCCAAGAGCTTGTTCAGATCGTATAGGGCGAAATCGGAAGGGAAGGACTCTACCACTCTAGCGTTTGCGAGGATAGTCTTTCCTGTTGTAATGGTCGCGAGTTCGCTCCCCTTCCGAAACATGAGCGACTGGTTTAGTGTCGCGAAATTCTTGAGGATTTCAATTGTCAGTTCACTTAGCTTCATAATCACTCCAAAGTATACCGTATTATATCACGGCTGAATCAGTTTCACAACCTTTTTCTCAAGGTCTTCTAGCGTAGTCGAATTAGTGATTTCATCATCGAAAGACTTTCCGATCCACGCCCACTCGGAGTAATGGACATTAGGGAACCGCTTCATGTACTGCATGGAGCCGTCCCAATTCGTAGACACGTTGTAGGCTTCCGCAGTGTCGTACCATTCGGGTTCGGGACCGCGCTTGACACGGATGACCTTGCCACCGTTGTTACGGATCAGGTCGATTTCGTTGGGGAAGCGAACGTCAGCGAGGACGTAGTTCTTAGCCGGATCAGTGCGTCTTAGAAAAGACAGAACCCATACGTCTGTGTGGAACACATTGCGCCCACTCTCTGTTCCCATAAGTTGAAGAGCAAGCCTAGGAGAGAAAGGCTTGCCCAACTTCTCAGACCACCATGGATCAGGAGTCTCACGCCATTCCCGAGACTCCTTCGTATCACCTTCCAACATTTTCCTATCCCAACCGAAGATAGGAGAAACCGCGTCCTTCACTGCGTTCGCAAAACTTTCCTTGTTGAACCCGTACTTGTGGGTGAGAATGTCAGAGACAGTTCCCTTACCACTATTGATAAACCCAACGAAACCAATGATCATATTACAGAGTTCCCACGTAGTTTGCCACTGCTGCCATGTCGCCTACGAATGCGTAGGTGCCAATGTGGTGAGTCTTCATCCATGGGCATAGCCAGATTTCACCCTGAATCTTCCGCCACAACTGGCAGAACATGTAGTCTTCCGACAGGTAGCGCATCGTGCCGCCGCCAGTGTAAGATTCTGGCGTGTCGATCACGGTGTCGAAGTAAGCGTGAATCATACGCGAGCCGTCGAAGTTGACCTGACCCACATGGTCCGGACGATATTCGATGCCGGGGAATGCATCCTTGAGCTTGTCGAAGACTTCGCGCTTGACTAGCATGTAGCCGGTGCCGATTTCCAGAACGGAGATTGGATCACCGATAGAGAACTTCTCGGTGCCGGGAACTGGATTGAACACAAAGTCACCCGCGACCTTTTCAAGTTCCGCAGCCGCAATGTTTGGATTCTTCTTGACGGCTTCGACAACCGAAGCCCACTTGATGCTCTTCTTCGGGTAGGGTCCACCGATAACGTCTTTCTTAAGAGCGATAAGAGCAACAACATCGCGAGGATCGTAGTGAATGTCCGCGTCGATGAATAGAAGATGCGTGAAACCGGAGCGAAGGAATTCGTCTACCAGATAGTTTCGTGCGCGTGTGATTAGAGATTCGTTGAAGATGAATGAGAACTTCACTTCGATGCCATAGGCGGCACAACAGGCTTGTAGGTCTAATGCTGATTTGGCATACATGCCGTGGCACATTCCACCGTACATCGGTGTCGCTACGAATAGCTTGACCTTTTTCAGTTCGTCTACGCTAATTTCAAGTTGCATAAGAAAGACTCCACTCAGAAATGATGATGACCCAATATATAGCACAGTTTACATCATCGGTATGGGAAAGTCAAACGAAAAGAGCCGGAATTTCTTCCGGCTCTTTGTTTCGTCACTTGACGCTAGGGTTAGCCGTTGAGGGCTTCGATAGCGATCTGAGTGCGACCCGCACGGAGGTTGCGCAGGAAACGCTTCGACGGCGTGCCGTAACGATAGACGTTGATCGTGCGACCTTCATAGGTCTTGCGGTTGCGATAGATGGGATGACCATCTAGACGCAGTGCGTTGACCGTCTTAGTGACGGTGGCAGGCGACACGCCGAAACGAGCCGCAGCCTGTGCGGTCGTAAAGGTGTTGTACACCGGATTATCGAAAGTGCGCAGCACCTTCTCACGTAACGATAGCTTCATAGTTCTAGAACCTCAAACAAATCCCGCAATTCACATTAGAGATATGAACGGGCTGCGGTATTACCCATTACACAATCATTATAGCAGAGTCGCTAGAGAAAGTCTAGCCTAAATCCTGCTCTTAACTTTTGGACCGCGAGGGGATTTCCATGTCCAGTCAGGAATTAACTCTAATCGTCGGCGGCGTTCTGAATCCTTACAAATACGTCGCTGCATCATAACCCAATGCCCGAGAGCAAAGCCGTCTTCCATACGGTACTTCTGAGTCACCGCACCACTGCCATATTGCTTAAGGTGATCGTATCCCTTTTCCCACAATGCGATATTCTTTGAGTTGGGTTTTCTCTCTACCACCACCCATGTCCAACCGGGAATTGACTCTAATAGTTTGCGCCTCTCTGGATCTTTACAAGCTTGTCTCTGAGTGTTAATCCAGTGTCCAAGTCTAAATCCATCCGGCGTTTTGAAACCGTGCGTCACTACACCATGCGTCTTGAGATACTCAAATGCACGATCCCATCTATCGGTTTGTGGTGTGAGCCAGACCCAACCGGGAATAGATTCTAGCAATGCGCGTTTCGCGGGTTCCTTACAGAACTGTTGTTGGTTCTTCACCCACTTACCGAGGGAGACACCATCGGGCGTTTTGAAATGTTGGTTGTTGACCATCTTTCCGTGTTTCTTGAACACTTTGAAGTTGGCATTCCAACGTATGTCGTTGGGACTCTCCCATGTCCAACCGGGAATCGCCTCAAGCAATTCGCGACGGCGTGGGTCCGTACACGATCTGCGCTGCGTACCCATCCAACGAAATAATTCTGCTTCGGTCATCATTTGCGGCGAGCCTTTGTCTTTCTTCCAGAAGAACACTTTCTCTGCTTCTCGGAGAACATTTCTGGTGTCATTTTCCAATACCAACCGGGAATCTTCTCTAGAAGTTTCTTGCGCTCTGGTGTCATGTGCTTGTTGTTACCACCATTCTTACGCATGTTTTCTTGCCAGCATCCTAACTTGATTCCATCGGCTGTAATGAAGGTACGGGATAGAGTACCGTGCTTCTTAGAGAGTTCATACTTCTGATTCCAAGAATCATCTTCTGGTGTCCAAGTCCAACCGGGAATCTTCTCTAGAAGTTTCACGCGGCGCGGCTCAAGTCGCCCCTGATTGTTATAGGTGCGTTGTGCCCTCATCCACTGATACAGTTGTGCTTCGGTCATCATATCATTAACCCTGCGGGAGCCTGCCGTGCTTCTTTACGAATGCCATGAACTCGCCATACGTTTCATCGAATGCCGTGCTGAGTCGGTCAATGATGATCGTTGAGATTGACTTCTCAAGCGTTTCCAGACGCACTCGCGGACCAATCACTTCGATCTTGTCCTTGAGAATGCGTGGATTGTATGGGCGACCTTCGCCACGTTCGCGCCGAAGCTGCTGAATGAGTGCCGTGAGGTCTTCATCGTGTTCGCGGACTGCGTTGATGATATCCACCAGACCGTCCTGCGAAGTGCGCTCAACCGCTTCCTCAAAGGATTCACCCTTCTGTTGGTCGATGTAAAGCGTCACTAGAACGTAACCACATTCCTTGCCGGGAGCGATACGCATTGGGCGACCGATTGCCTGCACGATATCAATGTGGCTCTTGCGCGGGTGGAAGAAGTGAACCATGTCCACCGAGGGAAGGTCTACGCCTTCGGTCAGGCAGCGCGAGTTCGCGATATCGGCATACGGTGCTTCGCGGAAGTCTTTCAGGACATTCTCGCGTTCGGTCGAATTCTGATTAGAGGAAGCCGCGAAGGTTTCCAGACCCTTCACGTAGTTCTTGAGTCCACGCGGCGAATCGCTCGCGTAGTCTTCGGCTTGTGCGATACGCGACAGGTAAGAAATCGACTTAGTGATACCGTACTTCTTGCGTGCCTGCGCGTGCGAGATTTGACCCGCAACCCACTTGACGTTGATATCCTCACCCTTGACGTTGGTGGTCGCTTGCTTGTCTTCAACCCACTCGGCAACGTCCTGCCGCGTCACCATCGAAACGATGACCTTGAGCGGAACGATGATGCCACGCGCAACGGCTTCCTTGAAGGTGAGCCGATAGAAGACCTTGCCATATAGCTTTTCGTTGTCCATGGAAACGATCTTGATATCGTCACCAAGTTTCTTGAGCTTGTCTGCGCTGATCTTGTAGTGCTTCGGAGTCGCAGTCATGAACATGCGCTTGTTGATGCGAATGTTGCTGTTGGACAGTGCGAACGAGAACATCGCGCCAGTCGATGCCGTGCGGTGCGCTTCATCGAATGCGCCGAAGTCGATTGCCGGGATGCCACGCGAGTTCATGGCATTCGCCACTACTGCCGCAGAGTGATACGTCGAGAAGATGACCTTAAGCTTGCGAGTCTTGTGCTTGAGGAACTTGCGAATGGTCTTGGCATCCGTAGTTGCCGGGAACATCATGTCCTTGACGTTGTACTGAATCGTGTCGTCCTGCTTACCGGCAGTCTCGTCGGAGCATACGCAGATTTCCAGAAGATCATTCGGAAGCTGCGCGTTCCATTCCTTACGAGTCTGCGAGACAAGCGAAATGGACGGCAGGAAGACGATTGCGGTGTTGTTAGGCAACCTACCCGCACGCCACAGACCTTCGATGATCCAGAGTCCAGAAAGGGTCTTGCCCGATCCGCACGCCGCTACAGCCTGTCCGCGATCATTGGTCGCGAAGTGATCAATACCGGCAGCAACGAATTCCTTCTGGTGCGGCTTAGGTGTGCGCTGCTGAACTGGCAGGAGCGGCTTGTCCATAAGCCAATTGTAGAAGTTGATGAAGTCATGCTTTGTGAGAGTCTGGAAGAATCCGGCTTTCACGCCGCGCAGACCGATACGCCGGTCGATTTCCGTCGCGAAGCGGGGAACGTTCGTAAAGATGACGCGATCCCGCAGCGACTTTTCAGTAACGCCGAGGAAGGTCGCAACGTGTTCTACGGAGAGAACATCGCAAGAGTAGTTCTTGACCTGATACGGAATGATCTGACCAAATTGGTCTTCGTATGCGCCGTCGAGTCCCATCGTCTTGTGCTTCGGGAAGTTGTACTTTTTGACGATCCGCGACGGGATGCTGCCGACTTGCCAGACATTCTTTGCGTTGAAATACGGATGCGTGTACAGCAACCCCTCAACGAGAATTTCCAGATAGTCACCGACAAGCTTCGTATTCGGCAGTTTCTTGCTGCGCTCTTCGAATTGCTTGAAGCTTGAGAGGTTGTCGAATACGCCTAGCTTGATTAGCTCGCGTGCGCCTGTATGTTTGGTTGTCATGATATTAAGAGCCTATTAGGACAAATAGCTTATCCGGAAACTGGATGATATTGTCCATGTCACTATGCTCAATATCAGTCGCCGCATTCACCGGCATCTTCGGGAATTGAATGATGTTGTCAGTGTAGACAGGAGTGATACGCTTAATACCACCGAAAATTTCATCTGTATCCATATCAGTCATTTCAGTCACAGCCTCATTATCTTAGTCATGCTACTATTATAGCAGAATTCTTAATTCTAATCAAACCTATGAATTAGACTTGAGATTCCCGGTTTAGCAGGATAACTCTCTTATTAGTCTTACGAGCATATCGCACAGTGTACCATGTGCCGCTTCGGACTTCTTCCTTATCTGACTTAGGAGCAGCGATCATGCCGCTAACAGAATCCACGATGCAGCGATCACGTTCTAAGTAGTCTTCGGGTGGCAGGATTTCCCGCGCACCCTGACAGTATGCACGCATGATGCGCTTGACTGGCGGATGGATGATGACGCTGCATCCTAACTCTAATGCGATTGCGTGCGCGTCGGCATCGGCACCCTTACAGTCGCCATGGTGAAACACGATCACTTCATCTTCAAGTTCGGAGAGAAGTTTCGCCGTCTTGAGGATACCCGCGAAGGTTTCCTTTTGATGGTCCGACATACCCTCGCGGGTGCCGGTGAATCCAATGTGACGCTCTTTCATTTGTCAGACTCTTCGATTTCGCGCACAAGGATATCTGCCATCGCGACAGTATCCGCGTCAATCACGTAAGAGTCGAGTAAGTCGCTCCACCGTGCGTTTTGCTGTACGCGCCGCACTATCTCTAATGCGGCAGCATGATCTTCCATTATCTTTTGAAGTGCCATATTAGGCTTCCGGTACGAGGAACTGATGGTCAGCAATCGTCTGGTCGAAGATTGCGGTCGCAGACTTCGAAGCCTTGATCTGCGCGTAAGTCACCGAGGTCTTGCGGTCGAACGCATCGACAACGTAGCAAGCCTTCGCTTCATCCTTGTAGATCGAAACCGGAGTCTTGTACTTTGTGGTGAGCATTGTAACCATGTCTTCGAACTCGGTCGCTTCCGGCATTCTGCCTTCGGCTTCCACCTTGAACGCTTCAACGTCAACCTTCGTATACAGGTCGAGGAATGCGGTCTTAGTCTCAGCATCGAACCGGTTGAGGCACTTTTCGATTGCCTTCATGCGGTTGCGCTTGAAGATCTTGAAAGCCTTCGTAATGTGGACAAGGCGACGGGTGGAAATGATTTCATCCACCGCACCATCCTTGAAGGACTTGCGAATGACTTCTGCCCAAGTGACTAGACGATCAATGAAGTCGTCATCCGACACTTCCAACGCTTCGAAGTTCTTGCGCAGAATGTTGCGCTCAGTCTTCGCGTCCGGATAGTCCTGCTCTTCCGTAAGAGCGAAACGCTCAAGCATAGCTTCGTTCATGACGTTCGCACCGAGATAGCGACCGTCCGCGTCACCCTTGCCCTTAGTGTTGGCAGTCGCAATGACGTTGAAACCGTAGCAGGGATGTATGACTTCACCGGTCTTCTTATCGAAGTACGGTTTCCCCTCTAGCACCGGCTGCAAGCAAAGCAAGTCTTCGGTGCCGAGGTCAACTTCATCCAGAAGCAGAATCGCGCCACGGCGCATTGCGGTGAGAACCGGACCTTCGCGGCGAATTGTGTTACCGTCGATCAGTTCATACGAACCGATCAGGTCCGTTTCATCGGTTCGCTTCGTAATGTTCACTCGGATCATTTCGCGACCGAGCGAAGCGCAAACCTGTTCCACCATCAACGTCTTACCGTTGCCTGAGTGACCCTGAATAAAAACAGGGTAGAAAATCTTGGAATTGATAATGTCCCGAAGGTCATCGAAGAATCCGAAGGGTACGTAAGTATCCAAACGGTCAGGTACGAATGACTCGGTGATGTTGAGCGCACGCTTTGACGCGATCTGTGTCACAGTCGCATTCGGCAGCATTGCGGGTGCCTCTTCTGCATCCGCCTTTTCCAGTGCCTTCGCGATTGCGTGCGACACGGTGTTCTTTTTCAGGAGTGCGGAGCGCGAGCAAAGTCGATACTTGCCGCGAGCGAACTTGCGCTTGTCGTCGCGCAGAATGAAATGCGGAACGGGCAGACCCTTGCCTTCTGCGAAGTCAAGAATTTGCTTGGACGTTGCCGTATCGCCAAATTCGGCAATCAGGTCTTCAAGGAATTGCTTTTGCTGTTCCACGGTGTAGTTCGGGGTGCGTGCCATATCGGAGGATGCCATGTGTACTATCTATGTCCCATTATGCGGGTTATCGGGGTAAAAGGCAAGGATTGAAAGCCTTTTGAAATCAATGACTTACACCATCGGCAGTAAATCAGGCGGCGGCATGGACTTTCTTATCGCATTCTCGGCTTGTTCGCGGCAGCGAGTGTATGCCTCAGACTCAGAAACAAGACTCCGATCATACCAGATATCGAAGGAATCGTAATTCGGTGTCACCATCGTACTCACCTTATCGTCAACCGTGCGAAGTTCGAACGGCTGTATCGTTGCGACTTTCAGACTCACCATGCCCTGCTCAATTGCCTTGTGAACAAGATTCACAACCTTGTGGTTGAATTCCTTATCCCACTTCAACTGTCTTTTCTTGTTCTCTGTTACGATGAACAGTCGGCGTGCGTTCAGATCGTCCGGAGTCATCCGCCGACTTCCTAACTTCGCATCCATCATCCCACTGAATGACTTGTGATTGCGCTTTACGTAGTCCACCATGTCATCGAACTTGTGTTCTTCGAATCGCGTGCCGTCGATCAACTCATACTCATAAGACTCATAGCGAAAGGTGTACGGCACCCCATAGATGGTGCCGTCGCCTCTGCGCGGACGTTCTATGAAGGTGGAGATTGCCATTACGCTGCGATATCCTGCGCGAACTTCGAAACGAGGACGCGGTGCTTACGCTTGTCATCCTGCGCATCGGTGAAGACCTTGGCAATTTTCTTGCTGTTCATGTCTTCGGTGATGTTGTAATCGTCGTCCGAAACGTTGAGGTCAGACTGCTTGACAAAGTAGTACATGTCATAGCCGATCATCGGCGCAGAGTAGTAACCATCCTTGCGCCACTGCTTGTCCATTTCCTTCTCAGCGACTTCATCCATCTTAGTGTTAGTACGGATGTAGCCCTTGATCGTGCGCGAGTCGCCAATGTAGAAGCCGATATGCTTGCAACCGGTTGCCTGACGCACAAACTCGGTCAGAGCCTTCTGGTGCTGCGCAGCCGAAGTGTAGCCGTTGATCAGTTCGATGCGGCGACGGGTCTTCTGGTCGATCAGGTAGATATGCTGTTCGATCTTCGGCTTGCCTTCCGCAGTGTAGGCTGACGGCTTGATATCCGTGAAGTTGAAGCAACCGGTGCCGTCACCATCAGTCAGGTAAATGACGTTGGTGATATCAACCTTGTTGTCGATCTTGAACTTTTCGATCATCGGGCGCGAAGCCATGACCGTCTGAGTGAACGGAGTGCCGCCGAGCGCAAGACCCATGGATTCCCATGACAGGTACGTGCGCGGGTACATGCGGCTCTTCCAGTTCATTGCGATCATTGCCATTGCGTCAACCGCACGGCGATAGTGATTGCCCTGCATCTGCGAAGAGACAAAGTGAATCAGGTGGAACGCATCGCTTGTAACTTCATACGCATCGTTGTTCAACTTCTGGAACTTCTTGCCGACAAAGCCAGAGTTCAGCTTGCGCTTCGCGATCATGGAAGTCAGGAAGTCGCGACGATCCGAGAAACCGTAAACGTCGAACGGGATGCCGACGCGACGGCAGAACGCAGTCAGGATAAGCGTCTGTTCCATGGTCGCGCCGAAGCAATCGCCCATCGAACCGGACATGTCCACATACATGATCATGCCGTGGCTCTTGCCCTTTTCGACAACAGAGATTTTCTTGAACAGGTCATTGCTGTACTTGTAGGTATGCAGCTTGCCCATGTCTAGTTCGCCAGTCTTCGCTACGGTAGTGCGAGCATACTGCCGCGCATTCTTCCGCATTTCGAATTCCTTGACCAACAGGTTGATGTACCGGTTGTTCTTCTCAGAGAAACGCTTCGCTGCCGTAGCCACGATAGGATCGTTCTTACCGGCAAGCTTTTGCGCAGTCGCCAACTGTTCGTAGAAGTTGTCAATGAAAATCTTGTTCGGCACGATGATCTTGTCGAGCATCGGCTTAGGCAGATTGTACGTGTAGATTTCCACGCCGTCCGCGATCAGTTCGCGTTCACGGTCACGGAAAATCTTGTCGGTGATAGACTCCGGATCCTTGTCCTCAGTCTTACCTTCCTCGCCTGCGCCATCTGCGCCAGACAACGGCTCTTCGGTAGAGTCTTCCTCTTCACCTTCATCGGAGTCGCCAGACGCATTCGCATCTTCATCCGTTTCCTCTTCCGGCTCAGAGTCGCTATCCGCACCCTTACCGTCAGCCGATTCTTCCTCTTCCGATTCTTCATCGGTAGACGCATCGGCATCGGTCGGAGTCTTTTCGCCTTCCTCTTCCTCTTCACCCGCACGCTGCGGAATGGGGAGTTCCTGCCCGTCGTCATCCGACAGGTCAAGTTCCTGCTCTTCGAAGTTGCCAGTCTCGCAATTCTCTTCGAACTGGCGCAGAAGTTCTTCGGTCAGGTCTTCAAGATCGTTCATCTTGTCGTCCTGTTCCTGCTTCGCACGTTCGAAGAGTTTGCGAGCGACTACGACAACCTGTTCCCAAGTCTCGGTAGTTTCGACTTCGCGCATGAGTTCGCGCTCTTCATCATTGAAAGGCACGATCAGGAACGAGCCGCACTTCGCATACAGATTGATGCGGTCGAGGATGTTGAGTTTGTTGTAATCCTTGAGTTTCTTGATGCCGAAGAAGTCGCGTTCGAAGAGCGACTTGTAGCCAGAAACGAATGACCGAGACAGACCGGGATACGTGCGCTTGATCATTTTCTCAATACGCGCATCTTCCACGATGTTCAGCACATTCTTGAACGTGCCGATCAGCTTGCCGTTTTCATCGTGAATGGCATTGTGCCAACCGTCAGCCGGTGTATAGAGAGCATGTCCGACTTCATGACCGCAGAGCAAGTCATAAAGCTCGCCGTCCATGTCTTCCCAAATCGGAAGATACAGAGTGCGAGTCTTGAGTTCGAATGCCGCAGTGCTTACACGTTGATGCACTACGTTGATATTCTCACCCGCGAGCAATTTCGCGAGGATCGACTTAGTGACATTGAGATTGGTGGCTGACATGTAAAACCTCTACTATGCCACCAGTTTGACAGGTTTTCCAGTGAAAAGCAAGCCATATAACCCGTTTAGAATCAATGACTTACGCGCCTGTGGTGGCGCGACGGATCTTCCGGAGGTTCGCCTTGACCTTCCTCTTAGCAATATCTAGCTTGATGGGTGAGACAAGATCCGTATAACAGATGCCGTCAAGGTGATCCAACTCATGCTGTACGCACGTTGCCCAAATGCCTTCGAACTTTTTCGTGATCTTCTCACCGTTGCCTGCTTGGAATTCCACCACGCACCACTCAGGTCGTCCAATCTCTAGGAACAGACCGGGGAACGAAAGGCATCCTTCCTTGTACGTGGAAGGAGTCGGTGCCTTCTCCACGATGACTGGATTGATCAGGCAGAAGATCTCATTCTCTTCGATCATGTCGAGAGCGCACGCACGATAGGGTAGACCCACCTGATTCGCGGAGAGTCCCAAACCCTTGTAGTGCTTGAGGGATTCCATGAGGCTCAATGAGAGATATGGAATTCCGATCTGCGGCGCGTCGAAATCTATCACCTGTGTCGGCTGACGCAGGATTGAAGCATAGGAATCCACCAGTGGAAGAATCTCGTACTCTACCATCTGATTGTCAATGAATCGAATTTTCTTGTTGCTCATGCTGCTATCCTACTGAAGTTCTGCTTCTTCTCAAACCGCAGGGAGTAGTTGAACTTGTCGTGCAACTGATCCTTGTGGGAGATTACGAAGATGTTGGTGTTGTCGGGCATCTGGTGGAGAATCTCCAACAGAGCATCCGTTCCCTTTGTGTCGAGTGAAGAATCGAAAGTCTCGTCCAGTACCAACAGGTTAGTGTTGACACTGTTCTTCATGCGAGCGATACTACGCCAAGTCAACAGCAGCGCAAGGTCGATCTTCTGCTTCTCACCTTCGGAGAAGTTCTCATAGGAGAAGTCATCCCGGTGGCGGGACTTGATGACCTCGTTGAACTCCTCGTCAATCGTGAAGTTCACGAAGAACTCCATCGCTGCGAGGTACTTGTTGACTAGCTTGTTGATGATGGGGAGGTATTGCTTGATGATTTTCGTCTTGATGCCGCCGTCTTTGAGGAGATGCGCGGCAACGTCGAGGTACTGCTTGTCTTCCGTGGCTTTCTTGCGCTTTTCGATGTAGCCGGTAAGTTCTTCGAAGAGTTCCTTGGACTGATCATGCGACTCACTAGACCCACCGTGCTGTCCTGTAAGTCGTTCAACTTCCTGTTCAAGTACACCAATATAACGTCGGGTATGGCTAATAGAAGTAGTGGTATTAGCAATGTCGCGTCCGATGGACTGAATTCGCGAATTGACTTCCGCAATGTCTCTAAGTCGTCTGACAACGGCATCTTGCTCTTCTCGGAGTTTGTCGAGTCCTGCTTCAAGTTCTTTGACTTTCTCATTACCATCACCCACCATCCTGTCTTTCCAATCTTCGGAAATTGACTGCTTACAAGTCGGGCAGGCATCGTTGGTCACGAAGAACTGGACTTCTTTCTCTAACTTGGTCTTGTTGGACTCAATGCGCGTGCCGAGAGTATTCAGCTTCGCGTGCTTGGACTTGAACATAGACTCGTCGCCAATCTGCATCAGCAGTGCGTCGATCTGCACCTGATGCTCACGCTGCGCCTGCTCAAACTCAATGAGCGAGTGCTTGGCATTGGATATCTCCACCTTCTTCGCAGCGATCATTTCCTGATTGTTGCGCTTGAGTTCCTCAAGGTGCTTCTTGTGGAGTTCGATCTTTTCCTTGATAGCTTCAAGGCGGATCTTGTACTCCGTCATCTGCGTCTTGATCGTAGCGAGCCGATCCTTGACCACCGCATTCATGTTGGAGAAGATCTGAATGTCGAGAAGGTCTTCGATGACCTCGCGACGGTCAGAAGCTTTCAACTGCATGAACGGAGTGAAGCTCGCAGTTCCCAAGATCACGATCTGCGTGAAGGACTTGTAGTTCATCTTGAGGATCATGCGCTCAAGCATGTCCTGATAGTCCTTTGCGCGTGCGTCCTGATGGAGCATCGTGCCGTTGAACCAAATCTCAAACGTATTAGGCTTGATGCCGCGCTTCACGGTATATCGCTTCGCGTTTGCTGAGAACTCTAACTCGACTAAGCACTCCTTGCCGTTGATAGAGTTGACGATCAGGGGCTTATTGATATTACGGTACGGCTTGCCAAACAACGCGAACGTCAGGGCATCCAGAATGGTAGACTTACCCGCACCATTCTCACCCACGATCAGGGTGTTCTGGTGAGTGTCTAATTTGATTTCGGTGAAGACGTTACCCGTCGAAAGGAAATTCTTCCAACGGATCGTGTGAAATGTAATCATGATTCGGAAGCCAACGCCTCGTTGTATACTTCTCTCAGTATACTCTTAAGTCGCGGCTTTTGCAAGTCGATTTCCATACCCTCAACCACCTTGTCGATGATAGCGAGCGTGTCATCCGCTTGATCAATTACACCGTCGCCATTCGCGTCGATGATGGAGATATCGGTGAAGTCTTCGACAATGGATACGTCTATCGGATTTGCCTTTGTGAGAGTTTCGATCAATGTCTCAAACAGGAACGAATTGGACTTCTTCTCCACGATGACCTTCACATACTTGCCGGTGAATGCCGAGTAGTCGCCGTTAGCCACTTCATCGAAGAACAGGTTGTCATCGTTGTAGTTGATCTTCACGTAGATTTCATTCGGGTTACGGATGAACTCTAGCTCGCGAGTCTCGGTGTCGAACACATGGAAGCCTTTCGGATCATTCCAGTCTGCCCATGTCATCTGATACGGCACGCCGGTATACAGGATGTTACCCTTGGAAGACTTGTGGTGGAAGTGACCAGAGATTACCTGTTCGTACTTGGAGAGTAATCCAACGTCCATACCCTCATGGCAGAAGTTGCCACGATCCATTTCGAATCCGGCAAGCTCAAAATGCCCGAAGCAGAAGTCGGACTTGGAGTTCTTGATGAACTCCCCAATCTCTTTCTCATTCTCTTCGCAGATCCACGGAATCAGGTCTACGGGGTTGCCACCGAAGACGATGGTGGATGGCTTGTCGATCAGGCACACGCGGCTGTACTCAGGCAGCACCAGTGATGGCGAGTTGACTCGCAGCGTGTTCCGATAGAAGATATCGTGATTGCCTAGCAGGGCATACAGGGTGATACCATTCCGATCCAGAGGATTGAAGAAGTATTCCTTCGCACTGGCAAGGATGTTGAAGTTGATGAACTTGCGCCGGTCGAACAGGTCGCCCAACTGAATCACGTTGCCAATGCCATGTTGCTCAAGATACGGGAAGAAGACCTCTGTGTAGAACTTGCGAGCAAGCTCATTGAACACAGCCGAGTCGTTTCTCATGCCGAAATGGGTATCCCCAAGAATCGCGATTTTCATTCGATAAATTTCTCTAACCCTTTAGCAGCAGCGACTTTGGCTTTCTTCTTCGCCTTGGCATCTTCGTACTTTGCAATGAACTCACTGATGTTGTCATACATTTCGAACTGCCGCGTCATGCCGTCTTCGGATTCCATCTGATCAAAGTCGTCTAGGATGCCGTGCATCTCAGTAGACTTATACTTCACATACAACTGCTTTTTCTCGCGTTGAATGCGCCTCAAGAATGCATAATAGCATATCTGCGTGAAATAAGCAAATGGATTCTTCGACTTCGCAGGATTAAAGTTATCGACGTACATGACGCAGTTTTCGATAGCGTCGGACACCATTTCATCCCTGAATGTGTACGAAAGGAAATTGTACTTATGACTCATGTTCTCGGCAATGAGCATGAAGCACTGCCCGATATACTCAGGAATGCGAGGCTTGTCCACCTTCTCCCGCTTGGCTTTGCGTACAGCCTTGCGGTAAGCAGTAATCTCTTTTAGAAAGAGCTTGTTGTCAACGTAATTAGTTTTTGCCATGATTTAGATTTGACAGAACCTCAAATGGTGTGTATAATGAGCGTGTGGCTCTTTGAAGGGTTGATTTAATAAGAAGGATGAGAACTCAATTGGGTTTAACAGACGGATCCTTGAGAAGAAAAGGAACAACCTTATCCTCTTTAGACCTCTTAGGAGGCTTTCTAGGCTCCACGGCATACAGAAACTCAGTAGCAGACATGAACTCTTCCTTGAAGGAATCCCTTACATCAGTCGAGAACATGATGAACTCCTTCGGGAGAAAGATGGAGTCATTGGCACAGACGATGGGTGGAACCCATTCACGGACATTGAGCATCTGCTTTCCTGCGAGGACTTCATTCTCTACGGTGAACGCCAGTGGGCGTTTGATATGGATGTGTCCCTTGCAGACTTGAACCTCGTATGCGACAATATCCTCATTGGTCTTTAGCTTGTAGAACTTGATAGGGTGTGGCGTGTTCATGGGCGTAGTCCTATGTTGATTGATTTGATGGGAAACTTCTCTTCGTTGTATATCCGAACTCGTTCCTCATAGTGTTTCAACGCGAAGTTGACGTATGCTCCGTAGCGTAGATCGTCAACTATGTCATAAAGGACTGCCTTTCTCTTGTTCTCACCGAGGCGTAGCCCTCTGCCGATGGACTGCAATGTTCTAATCTGACTCTTCGTTGGTGAAGCGAAGACTACATTATGTAGGTGTTTGATATTGATGCCTGTGGAGAATGTTCCATAGGAAGCAACAATCACCGAATCGGTTTCATCTTCCGTGATACGCCGAACCTCTTCTCGGTCCAGAGTCTCTACGTCACCATGAATGAAGTGCACCTTTCGATTCGGCAAGCGGTCTTTGATCATCTGGTGCAGGATTCTTCCGTGCTTGTCCACGTAATTATACAGGATCAGCGTGTTCCCGTCAAGGCTTTCTGCTAATTTTACTATGAATTTGTTACGTGCTTCGTTCGCACACAGGAAGGAAATCTCGTCCGGATAGGACTGTCCCTTCACCACCTTCGTAACCTCTTCGGGATAGCGAAGCACGAGACACTTGATTTCCAGTGTCGCAAGGTATCCCTTGTCCTGTAGTTCCTTTGTCGAAGCCACCCTCTGAACAGGACCGAACAGCCCCTCAAGAACTAGCTTGTGAACCTTAGACCCATCTAGGGTGCCGGTAGTTCCAATGCGATAGTCACAATTGACTAACTGCTCCATGATGTGCTTGAGCGACTCAGCCTTGAACTGGTGAGCCTCGTCGCCAATCACGTAGTCGAACTGCGCGAAGTATTTCTTCGGCAGATCGTAGACTGACTGCCACGTAGAGATAACCAACGGTGCGTAGGCATCCGTAGTGAATCCCTGATAGATGCGCTGACAGTTCTTCTCTACGTCCCATCCATACTCACGGAAGTCGGAGTACATCTGCTCGACTAGGGAGGTGGTAGGCACGATCAACAGCCCACGCTTCTTACCGCGTTCGATCAGCCACCGCGATATCATATAGATGATCATCGACTTACCGGATGCGGTGGGCGATAGTACGACACCACGCTTGCGGTGTAGCGCATAGAGATACGCCACCCACTGATAGTCACGCGGCGTATGAGTGGGAAGCCACTTGGCAACGTGTTCTTTCTGTGGGAGTTCCGCTATGTTGCTCTTGACAAGAGTGCAAGTATAGGAGTAGCCGTTATCCTTGGCAAATTTACGCACGTAACCCTCAAGACCCGCGTAGATCTTGTGAGTTCTAAGATGAAATAGCCGTATCTTGCCGTCCCAATACTTCTTGGCTTCTTTCTTGCGAAACTTAGCCGTGGGGACCGTGAATGAGAAGAATTCTGATAGCTCCTGTGCAGTGCTATCTTCGCATCTTATCCTCGCCCATACGTTATCTGTTTGTTCAAAATGGATATCACTCATTATCTTCCCATGTGATGCCTAGAAAGATTCTCATACAGGTACGATGGAACCAAAGCGGCTTGTCTTGGAGTTGTAGCTTCCAACTGTATGCGCCCTTACCCAAGCGATAGCCGCCCACCATCTTCGGAGGCGCGGCAATGATGCAGTCTCTAATGTCCACCGCGTTCAAACCTCTCCCATGCCATCCATTCCTTCATCTGCCATGTGCGGTTGTTGAGTTCCTTCATGACGTAGGTGCAGAATGACACGCACTCTTCGTGAAACGCAATCTGGCTCTTGATCTTGGCAACGTCCTCGTCGGCATCCATGTACACGTTCAGGTCAGCCTTGAGCGTGAACGGGAATGGATCCCAACCGAGTGCCGCCAACTGCTGTTGGTCTAGCTTGCCGTTGTAGTACATCCATTTGGTCTTGCGCAGCTTGTTCAATTCAGCCTCGCGACGGGCTTCCGCAAGCTTGTGCAGCGTGAGATACTTATTGTACTTACTGTGAAGGACAGGAATCTTGATCATCTGTCCACCCGCATCTGTCGTGTCAATGTGCGAGTCTGTTTCCCATTCCGTGATCAACTGTTCGACGTTGGGTGCAACCATATTAGCCATAGCAAAGAAACTCCATCAAAAGCATATGGTTATCTTACCATATTTTGATTAGATTGTCAAATTCTTTCTAGGTTGTAATACGAATATCTGAACGTTGCGTCACAGGTAATGATGTTCTCAGCCGAGTCGAGTGCGCTAAATTGAATTCCACCTAGAGTTGTGGGGAATAAGTCTTTGTAGTGAATGCGGAAGTTAGGGTTATTCTTATTAGTGAATACCGTCATGGATGCGTCGGTGTACTGTGGTGGCAGCTTACCGGCAGCACCGCGAGCGACCACATCGCGGAACTGAGTCTTCATTGCCGCATACTCTTCGAATTCCTTGGGGAACGTCATAGCTCTAATCCAGTCATGAATGGCTTCCCAATCGCGCAGATCCTCGTCTACGAGCATGGTCACGTTCAGAGTGTCATAAATGGCTTTCTCGCCGGGAACGTACAGGTCTACGAATGGCGTATTGCGCATGACTTCCGACAGCGAGATACCGGGAAGGTTCGCGGTCTGGCAGAAGAACGTGAGTCCCGGCAGGCGCGTGAAGTTGAGCTTAAACTTCGTGCTTTGCAGGATATCACGATTAGAGGGATTGCGTTCTAGTGCGCCCATGGATGCATACCTTGTTTGGGTAGAGTCATACCCTATTTAGGCACAACAAAAAGGGGCGGATGTTTCCATCCGCCCCTGAGTCACTTGGGATTGCTCCCTCGTTATTTTTGTCTCACCTACGATCAACCGATTAGGTTGACGACCGAGAATTTCCGGTAGTAGGTGTTCGTGTGGGCAGTCAACGTGCCTGCGACGGTCGTTTCTGCGCCCTGCTGCGAGGTGCCGAATGGGTTGGAGACTAGACCGTAACGGGTCTTGAAACCAATCTTAGGCTGGAACGTATCAGGGTTGATAGCGCGAACCATCTGTAGCGGAACGTATGGGCAGTAGAACAGTCCTGCGTCATAAGGGGTTGGACCCTTATAGCCGATAACCACGTAGTCCGATCCAGTGATCGAATATGGGTCTACGTAGACCTTGAGGCGACCGAATAGCGTACCTGCGAAGGTGTTGCCAGTGTCGTCAACCGCTAGGTTGGTGTTATTGACTAGACCACTGTTGTAGTCCAACAGACCGGTCATCGACAGTGCCGAAGCAACGTCAGACGATACGATCAGGATGTTACCCTTACCACGGCGCGTGTCCTTCGCAATCTTGTTGCAACCACGCTCAATGGCGAACAACAGACCCTTGAACTTTTCAACCGACCAACGACCGGACGTATCCGAAGTCGATGCAAGGTTGAAGGTAGGAGTCGTGATGCCAGTGTAGCCGATGTTTGCCACTGCGTAGATCGAGCGAATGACTTCGCGGTTGATTTCTGCAAGGATTTCGGTGGACAGGATGTTGCTGAGTTCTGCTTCTGCGTCAAGACCGTGAATTGCCTTCAAGTCCTGTGCGAGTTCAAGCGTGTATTCAGCCTTGAGTGCGCGAGTCTTAGCAACAACGCTGACACGTTCGATGGAGAAGCCCATCTGTGCCATGCCGGTGCCGAGGTCTTCACCATACGCCGTGGACATACCGTTACCGGTGTTTGCGAGCGTGGTGTTTGCGTATGCAGTCAAGTTAGCCGAGTTGGTGTTGGCATTACCCATACCAGTCGTGGTTAGGAAGCCTGCGCCGTGTGCGCCGTTGCCCGACCATGCAGTGTTAGCTTCGTTGAAGAAAGCTTCTGGTGCATTGTTGAGCCAACCGTTGCCGGTGTTAGCGTACTTAGCCTGCATAGCGAAGATCAGTCCGGTTGGACCCGTCATTGGCTGAACGCCGCAAACGTCATACGCCATTAGGTTAGGAAGTGCGCGACGGACCAAACCGATTAGGATTGGGTCGAAGCCCTTGATGTTGCCTGCGCCGTTAACGCCGCCCAAGCCGTCGCCAACGCTGTTAGGCACGGCTTCGAACATGTTGCCAAACGCCGATGCTTCTTCACGCATTGCCTTCTCTTGGTTCTCAAGGATGACAGCCGTGACAGCCTTCTTGTATGGGTCTTTGATGGCACTAAGTTCAGGGTGGTCTAGGACCGGTGCCCACTTAGTAACGAAAGTTTCTGATAGATACATTTGATTTCTCCGTTAGAGGTGTTGTTATTTAGCAAATCGCTTATTTTGGAAGCTGCTTGCTGATTGCTGATACATAGCGATCCATTACAGGGCTTACTTCTTGGGCAGCAGTCTCTACGAGAGTGCTAGGTGCTTCACTTACCTTCTTACCCGATGGGAAGTAATTCTCGCGAATCACTGCGAGCTTTTGCGAATACTCACCCTCTGTGGTGAACTCAACGCCCTCTGCGAGCGACTTGATCTTTGCGACCTGTACTTCAGAAAGTCCTGCGCATGTTGCGCGTAGGATTTCCTGAGACTTAGACTCGTTAAGAGCCTTGGTCAATTCTTCGGACTTCTTGACCTGTTCAGTCAAAGCTTCCTGTGCGGCTGCAACCTGTGCTGCTAGCTCTTCAACAAGATTTGCCTTGTCTTCTGGAACTTCGATGTAGTGTTCCGTGAACAGGTTCTTGAGTCCTGCCATGAAGTCTTCTGCGATTTCAGTACGCAGACCGGTTTCAACGGCTAGTTTGTTGTCTTCCATCCACTGCTCGACCACGTAGTTGAGATACTCATCTACCTGTGAGGTCATCTGAGCTTCTAGCTCACCGACAGTGGATTCCATGATTGCTTCGTTCTCAGCCGAAACCTTCTCGACAATTGCTTCTACGCGGGAGCGCACAGCAGCTTCGAAAATGGTCGTAGCCTTGGTCTTGAATTCTTCGGAAAGGTTCTCGCCACTGAATAGTGCGTCGATATCCTGTGCGCAAGAACCCATGTTCTCGGAGACTAGAGCCTTGAGAGCTTCGGTACGTGCTGCTGCGACTTCTTCTGCCGTCAGTTCAGCCTCTTCCTTCACTTCCTTCTTGTCTTCCTTGTCTTCGTCTTCATCCTCGTCTTCATCTTCGTCTTCTTCATCGCTGCACTTCTTTTCTTCGGCAACGACTTCTTCGGACGATTCTTCGCCTTCCGAAAGGGCAGCAAGTTCTGCTAGCTCTTCTTCGGATAGCGAGTCGAGGTATGCGTCGATTTCTTCTTCGGTCAGTTCAGGGAGGTCTTCCTCAGAAGACTCTTCTTCCTTAACTGCCTTAGCAGATAGGGGCTGTCCTTCCTTCGGAGTGACGGCTTCTTTTGCCTTTGCGGAAACCTTTGGACCCTGAGTTTCTGGCTCAGTGGTAGGTGTTTGACCACCTAGGTCTTCGGCTCCTGCGCCGGGACCGGCAACCATAGGGTCTTTCTTGGCAGAGCCAAGGGACGTTGCTAGGATTTCGGCAGCAGATTCAGATAGGGACTTGCTCATGTTCTAACTCCTGTTAGGGTATTGCTATTTAGTAAACTCAAAGTTTTGACAAGAAATTCTCAAAGATTCTCAAAGAGATATCTTCGATCTGTCGGGACTTTGCGTTGCGGATCTCATCATACATCTGGACAACATCGACCTCACGGACGATTCCGTTGTCCCACACCCATTCCTTACCCTCCATAATGCCTTGGACAAAGGCACCGGGAGCCGATGGGTCAGCCACGATATCTGCTGCTGTAGCAAGATAATAGTCATCTTGAACCATGTTCACGCCATTGACTTCCTTGAGGGAACCCATGCCGCGTGAGGACACGCCTAGGCTCGCGCCGCCTTCCAGAAGACTCTTGGCAATCTTGCCCATAGGAGTCTCAAGGATCTTAGCCTTGCCAATGAACTGTGCACCTTCCTGTCGCATATTGACGATCAGGTGTGAAACACGGTCCAGATTGATTGATGGAGAGTCAGGATGACCCAACTCACCGAATGCTCTGTTCTTAGAGATATACTCTTCGTTGTAACGCTTGACTTCGCGCTCTAGGATGGAGCGAGAGTAGACGCGACCGTTACGGTTCTTCTGCTCGCCTACGAGGAACGGACCAGTGATGAAAAGGCTCTTGACACCGTTCTTGTCTTCGGTCAGTACCTGTACGTCCTGAATTGTTTCTACTATGAGTTTCATTCTCGTTATACCCCTAGGGATTGTCTCTTTCTCATCGAACGCTTGCGCTTGATCAGCGAACGTGCCGCTTTTGCCTTACGCTTGACCTTGCCCTTGCGTGCACCCATCTTACGCTTCTGGCGTTCTTTGGTGGACATGCGCACAAGCTTACCGCCACGAATCGTGTAGCCGGGGCGAGTCGAGACTTTCTTCTTTCTCTGAATCTTGCCGCCGCGCACACGCGCCCTGACGATCTTGAAGTTACCTTCGCTCAGTTCCAATGCTACTGCCGCTTTCAGGGCTTCTAGCTTGGCTTCCGTGATTTGGTTCAACAGTTCTAATAGGTTATCCATTGTCAGGTGTCCCCGTTACAACTGGCTCTTCATCTGCGCTTCCACCGTAGGGAATCGTGAAGACTAGGTTATATTTATCATTTGTGTAAAGTGCAACATGCTTTCCATCAGGGAAGATACGGATACCCTTTCTACGCAGAACGAGCATAGGCGCAGGAATCACTTCATTCCTGAGTGCCTTATCCTCATTCAACTTAGAGCGTAGATCCTTGAATTTCATGTTACTTGAACCGCTTAATCTTCTGAACGACCTGATTGAACTCAGATGGGTGAGCGTCGAGTGCGCTGCCGAGTGGCACGCCTGCTTGACTCAAACTCTGTACAGCCTGCGCCTTTGCAGGAGCGAGCTTACGGAGAAGTGCATAGCCGGGAGCCTTTGGATTCTTTGCTACGAGCTTTGCGAAGTCCTTGTGACCCTGCGCAGCAAGATTAGCATTCACCTTCAATCCGAGCGACTGAGTAGCCTTGCGGATGTTTGCCATGACGTTTCTGCCTAGCTGCTGATTAGAAGCAACGGCAGGCTTGGAGCCACCGGAAAGAACTTCGTCTAGCTGCGTGTCTTCGTTGACACCGGCTGCGGCAAAGAAACGCTTGTGGTCAAAACGTGGGTTCTGAGCCTTGAACAAGCCTGCGTGATGCTGTGCGAGTTCCTTGCGCTTAGTCTCGTCTGGAATGTTCTTCAACAGGTCTGCGACTTGCTGAAAGTGCTTGCGGGTAGGACCACCTTCTACGATGGCTTCTTCGCCCTGTAGCTTACGTGGACCCTTCCATGGTGCGCGATTTGGTTTTGCGGCGCGAGCGTCCTTGACGAACTTCGCACCACGGTCAACGTACTCTGCTCCTACTCCACCTTCGACACCACCCATCTTCTGAAAATACTTGCGTGCGGCACCCTTGAGTTCCTGACGGTGAACGGAAACCTTATGTCCTAGTCCACCCTCGTAACCCTTGCCGATAGCCGAAACGTGGCGAGTCCACCGACGCTGCGCGTCCATGCCCTGCCCTTCCTTGAGGCTCATGCTGGTGATATCGGAGGTCTTGATGCCGAACTTTACCGCAGCAACGCCATGCGCCTTGCGGTGTCCATCCGAACGCGCCGCATGGACTACGCCAGTGTGAGTCTTTCCCTTCTTGGTATACTCAACATCGTGCGCAACCTTCTTTCCGGCAAGTTCTGGCACGTTGTCGTGATAGCCTTCCTGTAGATCGTCCATGATGGTCGAAGCGAGTTCAACCTTGCGGACTTCCAGATGGTCAGCAATACGATCCTGAATCATGGATTCAAAGGCAATCTTTGCCTGATCCTTGTCTTCGCCTGCGAGGGCATTGATTAGATGGTTTGCGGTTGTCATTATTGTCCTGCTCCGGAAGGTGGTGGAAGCCCTGATGTATTTAGATTAGTTGGAAGCTGAGTAGAGGTCATTACCTGTTGTTTTGCAGCTTCGGCAGCAGCAATCGCCATCTGCATTTCCTGCTCTTCCTCAATCTCGGCATTGATTTCCTCAATCTCTTCCTCGGTCAGATGCAGTACGTTCTTCTTGACCCATGCCATAGAGTAGTACAGACCGACGTATGGGGTGACGGCATTGAGCGTCATGATGCGGTTGTTGAGGAGTTCTGCGTCCTTGAGTTCCGAGAAGTTGTTGTCTTCTAGGTAGTCATAGTAGACGAATTCCTTGATCTGGTCCCACTCTTCGTAGGTCGCAATGCCCTTTAGAGCTAGCTGACGCTTCATGAGTTCATCGAACAACGTCGAGAACTTGGCACGCAGACGTTCGACAAACTTGTGGAACTTCAACTCTTCGCGAGTGATTTCGTTGGAGCGACCGAGCGAGAAACCCTGCTGCGGAATCAAACGAGACACCGGAACGTTGAGCGACTTGTAGAGTACCTCTTGGAAATACTTTACGTCATCCAACTGTCCGAGCGACTGACCCGCAGGAAGTGTGGTAATTTCAGTAGACTTACCTTCACCACGGCGCGGAATCCAGAAGTCTTCGATCATGGATGTGAACTTACGGTCGTCCTTGACTTCGCCGGTTGCGGCATCATAGACGATCTTGTTGCGGAACTTCGTCATGATATCGTTCATGTACTGGTCAGCCTTCATCTTAGGAAGGTTGCCAACGTCGATGTAGAATACACGGCGTTCTGGTGCGCGAGACAGACGGTAGATAACCACCGCGTCTTCGATCATTCTAAGTTGATTTAGTGGCTTGATAGCCTTGTGAAGATAGGACAGAACCATGTTACGGCTCACATCCATCAGACCTGAGTTGATGTTCACAACTGCGTCTTCTGCGATCTTCATGGAAGCATCGACAGGCGAGGACATGACCATGTTGCCACTCGTCATGCTCTTGTCATTGTACACGTAGAAGTCGGCATAGCCAGACACAAACTCTACGCCAGTGCGCGGATCCTTCTGCTTGATGATGGTACGAATCTTACGGATCTTGCGTGGGTCTAGGTATACTAGACCGATGATACCGTTCTTCGGCTGACTCTCATCAATCTGAACCTGATAGAACAGGCGACCGTCAACGTACCAACGGCGGAAGATATCCGCACCATTGTTGTCGAAGTCTAGCATACGCAAGAGTGCCTTGAACTCTTGGCGCAGCATTTCCTTGATGTTTTCTGGTTGCTGCAATTCGTCTGTCATGATTTCGACAGACATACCCTTTTCATCGTGGACGATTGCTTCATTGACGATTTCATCAATTGCGCTTTCCACTTCGGGCTGCATAGCCATTGTGCGATAACGAGAGATTAGCTCGTTCTCGTTCTTGAATGCGGATTCTAGATTGAGGTAAGTGCCGTAATAACCACCGAGCGCACCGGCATTGATGACGTATGCGCCATCGTCGGTCTGCGGTGCGGCAATTGCGGGTGCTTGGGATTCAACGGTGTCGTTTTCCGTTGCCCGAGTGATCTGCCAACCGAATAGGTTAATAGCCATTAGTTCTGAACTCCATATCAAAGGAAGGGAGCGTTGACCTTGGGATCAACGCCCCCATTTCAAGTTACGCCGATGCCTGCGGAACAGCAGACTTCGTATCTTCGGATAGCCAATACTGGTACGATAGAGTTACTGAGAACTCTTCGACCGTATCGTTGCTACCCCAATCTAGGTCGATTGGTGCGAGGTCGTTAGGGAACATACCGACGAAACGGTACTTCTTGATTGGCGATCCGCCTGCCTTCGAATACTGATACACTTCGGCATCGACAGCGTAAGACGTTCCCGGTGCGAGAGGCGAAGTGCTGACTGCACCCGGCTCGCGGAGGTTGGTCTGGTTGCCATTGATACCACGGTGCCAACGTTCGAATGCGTTGCGAATCGTGAAGTCTTCGTCGTTAAGGACTGTTACTGTCCAGTCTGCGAATGTACGGTTGCCTGCGACCTTGACTTCTCTGCCGAAGTATGGAACAGTGACCGCGCCAATCGTGCTGCCGGGAAGCTGCGCCGTCTTCACGAAGAATCGTGAAAGCGAGGTAGCCTGTCCTGCTAGCTGCACGAATGCAGGAAACTGCAACACAACCTCAAACAGATTAGGGCGTGCGCCGTCAAACTGCATGGCTGTTCTGAAACTATCTACGTTGAACATCTGTTATACTCCTGTGAGCCTGTATTGCTATTTATCAGAACTTGCCGACGACTTCTTCGAAGGAAACACCAGTCCGGACTGCGACGAAGTTCAACTGGATGAAGTTGATGCTCTTAGCAGGCTTGACGTAGATATCACCCACGAACTCATTGCGATCAATGATATCGGCAGTGTTGTTGGTTTCGTCGCAGACTACGCGATAGTCGTAGATACCACGGCGACCCTGAACTGTTCTGAGGAACGGCTCAACTAGGTTGACGAACTGTGCGCGAGTGAATTCATCGTTGAACTCAAACAGCGAGGAACGTGCTGCCTTAGCAATCGACTTTTCAAGGACGATGAAGAGGCGGCGAACGTTGATGCGGTCAAATGCGGATGGGCGACCGAGTAGCGTCTTGTCTCCGAAGAGCATCGTGCCTTCTCCGGTGAACGAAACGACAGGGTTGACACCATTCTTGTAAAGCTCGTCACGGTTAGCCTTCGTTGGGTTGTATGCCAACTTGATGACGTTCTTGATCTGACCACGGATTAGACCGGCAGGCGAGAACCAAGGGTCACGATCCGTGTCGGTGCGTGCGCATAGACCGGCAATGTCACCGTTCAATGGCACCCAACGGTACTTGTCATTGTACTTGTCGTACATGTACTTCCAACCCGAGTCTAGGACTGCGTAGGAAGTGGACACGTTGTTCAGTGCGTTGTTACGGTAGTTGATGACTGCGGTGGTGATATCCGCAGCCTGCACGTTTGCCAGTGTTGGCGAAACGAATGCTACGCAGTCTCTACGAGTCTCAACCTTGCTGAGAACATCAAGCACAACCGTTGCACTGTGATCTGCTGTCATGATCAACTGAACGTCAACCTTTTCAGCATTTGCGACTTCGCCATATGCTACGATGGTGTTTGCGTCTACTAGGGCGACAGAAGAACCGTCGTCTAGCGAGAACGTGTTACCGTCCACAACGTTAGTACCCTGAGTTTCTTCGAACTCATGAGTTGCGTTTGCTGCAACGTCCCAATTTCCATTGCTGACCGCAGTGCCGTCAGACTTGTATGGAGTACCGGTGATGTAGACGTACTTGGACTTGCGACGAATCACATCGCGCCAGTAGATCGACTCGCCCGACTCGTTCTTGGCATTGGTTGCCTTGGAGAGATTTGCGAACTTCTCAAGTACCGTGTTTGCGACACCAGTGATTGCGCCGTCTTCGTCAACGACAACAATGTGGATTTCGTCGTTTGCCTTTGTGTTGTTGAAGGAGCTAGACACAAAGTAGCTCGTTCCCGGCTTCTTGTCGAAGAGCGAACCGTAGGTCCAAGTCGATAGTGCGACAGTGGTGTTTGCCCATACCGAAACCTTTAGCGAGTTGCCGAGGGTGCCGGGATAACGTGCCATCGCAACCGAGTTGGTGATGGTGTTCAGGCTGTTGTTCGCATCGAACGCTTCTTCGTTAGGGCAGTGAACAGGTGTGAAGACACCAATACCGCCGATTGCGTTGTTGCTGCTGCCGTGTGCTGCGCGGATAACGCGAAGGTCACTTGCATAGGCAAGGAAGCTTGCTGCGGTGAAGAAGGTCTGTGCGGTATTCGTGGATGGCTTCCCGAACAGCGAGACTAGCTCGTTTTCGTTAGAAACTTGGCGCACGGAGTTCACCGGACCCCACTCAAACGGACCCGCTACTGCACCGGAAGAGGTCGAAACGGCAGGGATAACTGTCGTTAGATCAATTTCGGAAGTGTTTACGCCGGGAGATACTTGGAATGTCATTTGGGTCTACTCCTGTTAGGGAATTCTGAATTGCTGATTATTTAGGAAATCTAGTGGCTCACTATTTCCCATACACTACCTTCTTCGACATACCGAGAATCGGCAGTGCCTTGTCCGTCGTTGTATAGGGGTGAGGGGAGCATCTGGTTGTCAATCTGTGCCATCTGTTCTCGGTAGAGCTTTTCCTTGATATTGGTATTGCAAAGGTCCGAAAAGAACGGTTGGTTGGTCATCCATGAGAACAGGACTAGGCACATTACAAGGTCATCGTTCGACCCTTCATCCGCTTCGTAGCTATTCCGCTTATTTATGAAAGTCGAGAGTTCCGATATGATCTGGAAGTCTTGGAAGGTCAACTGGTAGGACTCAATCAGGGACTTCATGAGGGAGCAGCCGAGCCGCTTGACGCTCTTTGTGGTGATGATACCCCGGTTGGATCCGGTGCCGCCCATTGCCCAAGAGAGGACGACCTTGTTCTTGGAGGTCTGAGTCGAGAGGATGTTCTCGTACTCATAGTCATCGAACAGGGAATCCACCACTTGCTGCCCGTTGTCGTTGATTTCGACCAGAGCATAGGCTTCGTTGTACCACTTAGCCATCTTAGCGATAATGGATGGGTAGAGGATAGGGCTAATATCGTTGTCCTTGTAGGTACAGACGACCCTATATGGAATCTCGGTTACATCTATGACCACGAATGCGGAATAGTCAAGCCCCTTTCCACGCGAAGTGTCCGCGACCAGTACGTATTTCCGTCCCGGTTGTGGTCGCTCGTAGAAGCAAAGTCCGACAATCGACTCAAAGGTTTCAGGCTTGACAAACGCCAAAGTCTTGAGGACGCGACCTGAAATTAGAGTTCCAGACGATCCGTGGAATTCGCACTCCATTTCCTGCATGTACTTTTCGTCACCGAGGGCTTTCTTTTGCCGCTCTGCCCACTCTGCCGTGCGACCGGGAACCGAACGCCAGTTCGCGTCGATGGTCTTGAATCCGTTGCGCCCTTCGATAGCGTCGATCCACATCTTGTAGTAGTGGTTCATGCCATTCGGGGTGGAGGAAATGAGGATCTTCGCGGTTTCACCCGAGGTGATGGTCGGGTAGACCGAGGTGAAGAACTCTTCGGCAATGTTGTTTGGAACGAACGCGAATTCGTCCAAGTAGAGGAAGTTGATAG
>Ga0209492_1000019_pt1 | contig 53727 bp, 73 predicted proteins | sample PPLLak12cMay2015_FD_187253 | JGI IMG/M metagenome (GOLD analysis project Ga0209492, IMG submission 187253) | Freshwater sediment microbial communities from Prairie Pothole Lake near Jamestown, North Dakota, USA - PPLs Lake P7 Core (1) Depth... | ecosystem: Environmental > Aquatic > Freshwater >... | reverse complement strand
GCGCTATGTATAATCGGAAATATGGGGAATCCTGTTACCTTTATTTTATCAAAGTGAATAATCCTATTTTTCCATAGTAATTGCGCATGGTAATTAGTAGCCAAAAAAACCAGGTCTACGATATTCCACCAACTATTTTCTGAGTGTGAAGCCCAAATCCCCATTCCCATTTTTGTAAGAAAGTCGTGTGGGTCATAACTACCGGCATGCAAACAACCGCAGATCTTAATATTCAATTTCAAACCATCTCTAATATAAGCTATTGTAGGTAACCCAGGGAACCATAAGTCATGGAAAAATAGAACTAATGTTTCCTTTGATTTCCAATTTTTAAGGATTTGAATAATTCCAAGTAATTGGGTTGTCTTATATTCATTGGTTTCGATAACATCCAGAAAGCTGCCTGTTTGTATTATGCCACTGGTTTCGTTACCGTATACGGTAGTATAATCAAGTCCGGACTTCTCTAAGTAATCAGTAAACCATCTATCCCACTGTACTGAATACCGCTCCCCTATTGGTTCTATTGGTATATTTAATATTTTCATATCCTATGAGATTATTTGGAATCGAGCCAATATGGCTAAACAGATATATAATTTTGTATGCGAATTCGGATAACCTTCACATAGTTCACTAACGGAAAGCTCTCCGTTAATGGTATCCAAAAGATAATTCACAACCGATGTAGGTACTTGGTAAAAATCTAACCATATTTGGAACTCCCAAGCCGGTAGACAGTACGGCTCCTGATAAACTACCTTCGGTTCTGAATTCAAAAAAGAATTAGGAATATAACTCGGAAATAATCTAATAGGTCTATCTGTCAAGGATTTGCCATGTTTCATTGCACGTTTGTATATTCCGGTACCATGATATGCTTGAAAATACTGCCCAAGTCCTCCTTTAGTCCCATTGGTTCGCAATCTACCCACAACCTCGTCTATATTTTTTCCATATTTCCGCATAAATAGACCTGTCTTATTCAATGATGCGATGGTCTCCCCTACTGAAAATGTCTGTACTAACCAGAATATATCAAATGGATACGCTAATTGACCTTGTGCTAAGGTTTCACATGCTGTTAATGATTTACCTTCCCCTAAATAATCATACATTTCTTCCGAGGCGCTTTCAAAACCTATCTCAATAATCTTTAATCCACTATCTCTAATACTATCAGTACCGTAGGTAGATATATACCGTAAAACAGCTTCGGCAGAACCTAAGGCAATAAAATTAAAACCTCCCATTAATTCAATAGCCCCGTTTAAAATACCGTACGCTCGATGAATATCGTAGAAAAAATCCTCGTCCGTGAAATGAATCCTATTGATTCCTAAAGATATACATTCACTAAGTAGGTCTAAAGTTTCACATATGGATAAGGAAAATCTTGTCATTCCACAATTGGTTGTTGAAGGACAAAAATTACACCCATTAGGACAGCCATAGGAAGTAAACAATGGGTAAACTAAATTATTACCTACTTCTAATTTTTTCAAGTGCATATCACAATCTGATAATAGAAGTCTTTTGAAATTACGGTAATTTTTAGGATATTCCTTTATGGATTCCAAAATAAAATTACGGTCTTTCAAAAAATCAAAGGAAAACACATGTTTAGCATGAGGAAGACCTAAATGTAGTATCAATTCAGTATACCCAATAAAATAAATGTTGCTATCATCCAATGCCATGGGCAATAAATTATACAACATTTGGCATGTTTCGATTTGTGGATATGACCAGAGGCAAACTAAATTTATATCTACATTCGGCAATTTATCCATATCCTCAGGAATAAACGTCTCGAATAGATTAACCTCATACTCAAATTTACTCTGGGTTAAATAATTGTATGCCAGATAGGCTGCATAACAAAAACTCCCTCGGTTAAACTCGGATGAGCTGGGATCAATTATATTTATAGTTCTAATAGTTTTCATATATTTCAGCTCCGTTTTCATTGTCTTCTAATACACTAACATAATTTGCATGAAAGGTCCTTAGTAGCTCCTCTGCAATGTCTTCACAAGATTTGCTACCCATATCAGTATTCCTATAGGAATCTAAAAATATATCCACAGCATTTTTAAGCCTAATTATTTCAATATCTCTATTATTATGAGATATTGCTATTTTCAAGGTAACATAAAAATTATGCCTGTGTGTATACTGCAAAAATAATACCGAAGCAAGTTCACACTCTGGCCATGAATGTTGTGCGGTAAAACTGGTATTAACTATTACATATCGTTTCATAATGAGATCATGGTTAACAGTTTACTTTCCAAATTTGTATCAGTCAGGAATACTCCTTTCATGCTTGAAGTCATCATTTTTGAATGTTGTTTTGAAACCCCTCTCATTCTCATACACATATGAGAGGCTTCAATTATGCAAGCAGCTCCTTTTGGCTTTAGGTATTGCATCAATGCAGAGGTAACTTGGTCACCTATACGTTCCTGTATCTGCAACCTACGGGCGTAAATATCAACTAACCTAGCTAATTTTGAAATACCGATTATTTTACCATCAGGTAAATATGCTACATGGGCTTTTCCAAAGAATGGTAACATATGGTGTTCACACATGGAGTATAGCTCAATGTCCTTTAGAACTACTATTTGGTCGGAGGTATCCTCAGCAAATGTGGTTAGCATACTTTCGGGGGATTGTGAATACCCACAGTAAAGCTCATTCCAACTTTTTATTACACGTTTTGGTGTATCTTGGAGACCTTCTCTATTTGGATTGTCTCCTATATATTGTAATATGGTGGAAAGTAATGTTTGCATGATTTGATCTGATTGATCTTTTATTACACAATTATTATTCATACTAAGTATTATTAAGATGGAAAACCCTCATTATGAGGGTTCTAAATACACTATTTTTTTGCGGGCTTTACCACTGAAAGTCCGGCCTTTCTAAGTGCAATCTCTTTGTATATATCAATTCTTTTTTGGATGAAAGCAGTGTCCGTTTTTCCTTTTGCCTTATAAATAGCGGTAAAAGTACTGAGCCAAACAGCTTCTGTGGCTTTGCTTGCGACTAATCTCGATGCAACCGATTCACAACTTTCTGGTTTATCACCGGTATTTTTTACTACTTCTTTTTTAACAGGTGCAGGTTTAGATGCTGCCTTTACCGGTGTAGCTTGCTCCGCCTTGATGGCTAATAACATAGATGTTTTTAATTTTTTTGCATCTTTTTGAATACCTATGCAATGTCTTAGGTATTTGAAGGTTTCCTCTGACTTCACAAGTTTTTTAAGTTCCAATAAATCAGCTGTGGCTTGCACTTGTTCTTGCAAGGTCAAGTCATCAAAACTCATATCTGCTTCTTTGTCCTCTGGCAAAGGCTCAGTTTTGTTAATTTTGGTAACTGGTGATGGTACAGGAACCTTAGTTACTTTTTTAGTCGCAATTACCTCTTCCTCGTCAACCTCTTCCTCGTCAACCTCTTCCTCGTCAACCTCTTCCTCGTCAACCTCTTCCTCGTCAACCTCTTCCTTATTTTCTTTTAATTCTGCGATTACTCTCCTAGCTATGGCGGTGAGCTCCTCTTCTTCTCCCTCATCCAGTAAGGTTGCTGCTTCTTTAACAAGGTTTTCTAAGCTCGATTGGCTTTGATTCACATTGATTTTGGTTTTGTCATCGAAAAGAATGTCATTTAATTCTTTTGCGGTTTTTTTCAAATCTGCTACTTTCATTTTATTACGTATTAGTTATTATTTATTACCTAAAATTTTGTACTCCCAAAACCCCGCTCCATTTACGGCAGCGGGGTAGCCCTGCATGAACTTGCAGGAAACATGCAGGGATTTTTTATTTAAAATAATTGCCAGTTATTGGAGTATTCAGATCTTTTTTTGAAAGTCTGTAAGTATTGGTATCTTTATCCCATGATGTAAAGTGCTCGATATGACAATGTTTATTACTTACACATTCCACATAAAATGACTCTTCGGTTTCGTATATTTCTTGCCAATTTAATTTTATAAAATCACAATAAAAGGATATTTGTTTTTTGGTGACATTTTTTAAATTTTCCATTTTGCAAGTTTTTAATTGTTAAAATTTTTGTTTTTATTTATAATGTAAAGATAAAACAAATTTCCAACGGTTGAACACCTATACTACAAAATAATTTAAAAAAAGTTTAAATATTTTTTTAAAATATTAAACCCCCGTTGCTAAGTCCCACAAAACCACGTGTTCACGTGTGCAGTACCGCACTCCGTTTTGAATAGCTAATTCCACAGTTAGCTGCCTATTTTTTTCTAATTCAGCTAAATTAGCACCTTTAGGCATTAATATTACCTGCTCTTTATTAATTAACCCTGTATTCAAATAACTTTCCGCTATTTCAATCCAATCCTCTTGCGAGGATACAACAAATTTAAACCAACTATTGTGTAAATACCGCATATACTCCACCACTATATTTTGGGGTTTCATACCACTTGATTTTAATTTAGGACTATTATTCCAGCACGAGACCATATTAATTAATTCCTCATGTGGAATTATTATACATTCGTTTTCTATTTCAATATATGGAGTGAATTTATATTTATTAGAAAATTTATTGAAAAATAAAATAAGGTTTTTTTGTTGTAACAGAGGACTGCCTCCTGTAATAACCAAGTGGACTCCCTGTCTTAATTTGGGGATGAGATGATACGTTTCCATCAATTCAAATAAGTAGGTGAAGGAGTAATCACTGCCGAATTTCCAAATATCCTTTGTATCGCAATAGTTGCAATTTAGTGTGCATCCTTGTAATCTAAGGAATGCAGCGGGCATTCCTATATTTACCCCCTCTCCTTGTATAGTATCACAAAAAAACTCGGAAATTCGCAAACAATTATCGGGGTTTCCGAAATTTGTATTATTAATGCTATAACTTGGTATTATAATCTGGCTCATATCGACAATTTGTTTTAGGAGTTTCGGACACTTCTACGGCAGAAATTTGCCAAATTTTCAATGTGTGCTTTACATACCGGTAAATCATAGTTGCTATATTCTCAGCGGTAGGATTTTCTTCCATTAGGTTATTTAAGTGTTCATGGTCAATCATTTCATTCAACCAAGTCTTAATACCTTCTAATTCATGGTAATCAAGTACAAACCCCGCTTTATTCAAAACAGCATTTTTGCACTCAATTCGTATCCTATAATTATGTCCATGAAGCCTGCTGCAAGGATGCCCTTCTGCTAGGTACAGTAATTGATGACTTGCTGAAAATTCAAATTCTTTTGTTATCGTGTACATACTTAGTTATTTTAGTGATTATTTAGAAAAAATAGTATTCCAATATCCAATTTGTGAGGTTCTTTTCCTCGATTATTTTTTTCATTTTATGCAGAGGTATATCTTGTATTGCCAAATATGGTAGCATAATATAGCGATAGCAGGTATGATTATTGTAACGTAAGGTCCTATTATCTCCAGTATAAAATTGGTAACAGCTTTGATTGTATAATATGTAATCTCCTTTCTTTACCTCATATATTTTTCTCCCTATTTTAATAGAGGATATTACAGGGTCGTTAGGACCTCTTCGGGGTTTTGTTCTTACCATTGTTATTTTGCAAGTTTTTACATGTTAAAAAATACGAGGCCCTAAATGATATGTTTTTACATTATTTATGTAACATACTGCGATGCAAGTAGGGATACCTTGTTTATTTCTTTTCGCAGATTCCTTTAAAGCCTTTTTTGCGTCTGTAAAAGTATTAATTCGTATATTCTTTACTATTTGTTCCATTTTGCAAGTTTTTAAATTATTAATAATAAATTTTATTCAATCAATTATACCGTAAAGTTAATGCTTATTTTCCAATTTCCAAACTTTTTTAAACTTATTTTTAAATATTTTTTTAAAAATAGCTTCCTTTAAATGGTCGTCCTTGCCTAAGATTCTGTAAAACAGTTATTTCGTTTGTTTCGCAAAAATCTCCATCTCGTTTAATTAGTTCATTAATTCTCATTAGACCTATTCCTTTTTCCCGTCCTAATGGGTCCTGATTAAGTCCCCACATAGCAGTAACATGCCCATATTTACGTTTATCCTCAGAAAAATTTGCTAAACTTAGTCTATATGCCTTATAGGCAGGAGCATCAGCCTGCGTAGGTGATATTACTAATGGAAGTATGCCTTCTCTTTTTGTCTGTGAAAGCTTCCGCAGGTCTTTCCATATTTGGTTTTGCTGGTGCCTGAATTCTGTTTTGATTGAAGGTACCAGCAAATCTGCATAGTCAAACAACACAACATCCGCAACAAATCCATCCTCCTCCTGCCAAGCATCCATTTTGGAAATAGCAGCATCTATTGAGAGTGTCCCGCTTGCTGAGGTGTCTAATTTGAAGCTCCTTTTGAATTTTCGGAAAAATCTCTCCACAGCGTTATCTACGTCTTTCCATTCTAATGGTTCTACGCTCCTCACCTTTCTCACATAAGGAGCTCCTAATTTTTTCAAGTCATAATCCTTACAATTGTAGCATGGAAGGTAGTCTTCTACTGATTCCGCAGCCTCTATTAACTCCTTGCTTCCTAATTTACGAATTTCATCCTCTTTCAATTCTTGGAATATGCCGTAATCGCATTCCCTTTCAGATTTTCCGCATTCGTCCATTTGATTCAATATGCAGTCTCTCACAGGTTCCCAATGAGTACTACAATACTTTTCCAAGTTGGAACGCTTGCAAAGGTATACTCCTATCCGCTTCAATTGTTCCGCTTCGTTCATATCTCCAGCTTGGAAGAAAGCTACTTTTCTGCCTTGCCTGGCAGCTCGAATGGCAATTTCTAATAACCAAAATGTCTTTCCCCGTTTTTCAGTAGCCAAAATAGAAAGGAATCCTCCTGCTACAAAATTATCATTCCAAAATCGCCCTAATTGTTTTGGCCAATGGACGATGCAGTCCCCTGCACTACAAAAAGCCTTTTTTATGTTTGTCCGACTTTCTTTTTTGCTCAGGTCTATACTTGTGTCCTTTATTGTATTGACAATTTTGAACTCCTTCGATATGTTATCCGCTTGTTTTATCCGTTCCTCAATATCACCTTTTCCGTTTTCAATTATATTGGTGAGCTGCGAACCATAAATAAGTATCTGCCTAGAGCGCAAATAAACCAATGTCTCAGATACCATGTATTCTAAATCAAATTCAGTGTGAACACTCTCATCACTTAGGTCCGGCAGGATGTCCTCTTCTATCTCTTCTGCTATTTCCTTTGTAAAGACCATACTGAATCCTTCCCTTGCTTTTTTGAAAAAAATAGCTTCAATCTCCTTATTAGGAGCCTTTCCATATTTTTTAAAATGGGAAAATGCCCAATCAGCTAACAATCTAGCTGTAAAGGATTCCAGTAACATAGGATTCCAAGAAGGCTTAATCCTCTTAAGGTACGCTGTGGACGTAATTAGTCCAATTATTATTTGACGTTCAATCATTTTTATAATGATTAGAAATTGTTAGTGGTTTTTAAGGTTTTGTATATTTCCATTAAACCTTCAATGTATAATAATATGACTTCCCGATTAGGTAGGTCTACTGACAGTATGATGCCATTCCTATAATTATCTAAGGTAAGAATTACCTTGTTTAGTTCAACTTGGTTGAGGGATTTTCCCTTCTCTATAAGGTCTTCTTTATGTTTAGTCCAATTTATATTTTCATTCATAATGATACTAATTACTTTAAGTTATTAATTTAACCTTACGGAACAACGTAAAATTTTGCTGGAGAGCTAATAAAATGTAAAATCAATGTCTATGTATTGTTTTCAAAAAATAATCGCTTAAACCGAACGGAATTAAATATATGGTTTATTTGTAAACTCAAAAATGTTTTCACCGCAATCCTGTGCTATTCTGGATGGGATTCTGTCATCCTGTAATTGGGCACTCAGCTCATTCAATGACAAATTGGAGGTGTAGAACGTGGTCAATAGGTTGTTATACCTGTGGTCAATAATGTCATACAGCATCATGAACGCCCATTCGGTAATCTTTTCCGCTCCAAAATCATCTAATACCAGCAATCTTGCATTTTTCGCATCACTGACAATTAATTCCTTTATTTCAGGATTATTGTAATTATTCCTAAGACTTTCAAGCAGGTGCAATACAGAGGTTACCTTGTAATTCATCATTCCTCTATTAATGTATTGGATTCTGCACCATTCTAATAACCGAATATACACGGCAATTGTTTTGCCTGTCCTTGTTTTACCATACATGTAGCAACTGGGGATAGGGTACTCCATACTTGGTGAGTATACCTCCGATATTACCTTAGCTACTCTTGGAGAGAAGTATTTTATTATTTCCTGTTTTTTATTTTCCTGCCAAAAAGTATTCCTTTCAGCCTGAATTTCTATTGGTGCATGTTTGAACTCTTTCATAATCATTAATTTATGACATTTCAGAAAAATGAAGTATTTTTTTCCCCTTGCTCGAATAGTCAATGGTATGGGAAGTTTGAGAACGGGAGCCTAATTTGTTTGTTGGAGTGTAATTGGTTTTATTTTTTAATGGATAAAAATCTGACCAACCCGCATTAACACTATTTTCAAGGATTTCTAAGGCAGTATCATAATTATTTTGGCTATAATTGCTTATTTTTTTCAATTGGGAATTCAATGCTCGTTCAGTAATCGCTGCTTTCTTCCTTTTTTTCAATGGAAGGAATTCATCAAACCATATTTTGGAAAAATCATTTGTGAAAAATCCGTAATCGAAATAGAAGTTCGGTAATGTTGATTTGGCGGATATGGATTCTTTTATTTTGGAAGGTTTAGTCCTTTCCATTTTTGTAATGATTTCAGTTTTTTTTTGTTTATTTTTTTTATTATTTATTTCTTTATGTATATATTGTTTATTATTGAGTAAAGGTTCTTTACTACCCCCCTGTAAAGGTTCTTTACTACCCCCGTAAAGTTCCTTTACTACCGTTAATACCTTATACGAGTTGAAAATTATCTTATTTTTAACTTCGGTATGTTTGTAAATTAACTCCAAGTCTACCAGTTCCTTTAGTGCCTTAATTACAGTAGGTTTACTTGCATTGACCCAAGATGCTAAATATGCTAAACTTCCAGTATATGAGGAATTTTCATCCTGTGAAAATCCATAAATTATGGCGTAAATCATAAGATTCGTTCCACCTAGTTTTAATTCATTTATCATCCATCCTTGAATAACAAAATAATTTGTATTTTTCATATACCGTCTATTTATTTGTGGATTCCATTTCCTGTATTATGGTTTTTTAATAGTTCTTTTTTCTCCTTTATTGTATTCATATCATGAAATTTTTAAAATAAAAAAGCCCTTGGGTTTCAGTGGTGCCTCACCTACTCCCCAAAGACTTTTGATTCAACTAAAAACTAATAACAATTTACTCTACAAAATAATGATATATTATGGCACAATTTAGCATTATTTTGTAGAGTAACGTAAAAGTACAAAAAATAATTAACCCCCAAAAATTAAATCGAAAATAATACCTAATAATATGATAATCAAAGTATTATAATGTGATATTATTAACATCTATCTCCTTGTCCGCCGCAAGATAGTCCACCTAAATTTTCTAATGTCGGTATTTTTCGGCAAATTTGTCCTGACCGTGTATATGAAGGAAACTTATTTTGCCTGAAATAAGGTATATGTGTCATGCCCTGCACATAATTGCCCCAATCGGTTTCCTCAGGAAACGTAAACACGTCTTTTCCTGATTCGACCAAAAAATGTAAGCCTAAAGATGAATAATAGTAAGCAAACTCACTGCAAATAAAGGTATTTAATGGCAGTACGGAGTTAGTGCTTTCCATAACGGACACCTCCTTCCCTGTAAAAATATCCGTACTTGATAATCCGTAAGCTTTTCCTGCAACAAACATGCAAGAAAACAAGGCAAACAAAGCAAACAACGTTTTAATTGGTTTCATACAAAAAATTTAAAATTAATACTAAAACACCGTTCTAAATAGAACGTAAAGTTACAAATAATAATTTAATTCGAGTTACATCATCCAGGATGCACAATTTTCCGTAAGACATTTTCCTTTAATATGGCCATTAATTGCTTTAGACCATTTTAAGTCATTTCCACAAATTGAGCACGAAAGCACACCATAATTTTCATTAATCTTAGATATAATTTCTATCATATCTATTATCGCCAAAAAATAATGTCCACCATCCCCTGTACTGTCCTCATTGTTACATTTAGTCACATTTTCCATATATTATTGGTCTAAATACTCTATAAATTTTCCAATCTCTTTTTTTAATACACTTAATTTGCGGATAAAATCCTCCACAGTGTCATCTGATGATAGATGGAGTCTTACTTTATTTTGACAATCCGATATTTCTATAAATGTGGAACTCACTGGTTTTCTTTTGTATGTAACTTTTCCGCTGTAACATACAATAGAACCTGTACTGTCCGATTCTATAGGATTTAACCATGTTCGATTACTATACATACTGTTATTATTTTAATAATTGTTTGATTAAATAATCCGCTTCTGTTTGTTTCATTCCTCCAGGATCTCCTTCAATGTCAACTCTAAAGGCGTCTACTCCTCTAAATTTCAGCTCTGCTACTAATTTGTTGGCTTGTATTTTTGCCTGAGGGTTTCCTATATCATTGTCGAATATAACAGGAATCCTAGTGAATGTCTTAGCCATTATTCGTAATTGCGCAGGGGTGTATTTTATTCCTGACGTGGCAAATGAATTGAATCCGAAACGCCATACATCCGTCGGGCCTTCTACACATATTCCTGTCTTACCCCATTTATCCTTTCGACCATACAATATTTGCTTATGCCCGATTAATTCCCTTGCTTCTGGACAAGCCATATACTTGTACTGGGATTTGTTGGTAATATCTCTGCTATCAAATGATACCATAACTCCATTCCAGAAAAATGGAATTACAATCCTATGCTTATACTCGATATTGTCTAATTTAGCTGAGACTCCTGTGCCTTGGATTTTCCATTCATGTACAAGCTTATCCACATCAAACATACGATTGGTAAGATATTTAGTATGATTAGCTTGCAATGCAGAGGTATTAGCAGGTAATTTAAAGGATAGTATACGTATTTTCCTCTTCATTTCAGGTGCTTTCCTTGTCAAAGCTCCGTATTGCCTGATAATTGTATTAGCCTCTTGTTTTGTTATGTTCAGGAGTTTGGAAATAGTGAGGTCTGTCCAATGTCCTCCACAGCGCCAACATACAAACTTATTGCCGACAAGATCATATCCAAGATGCAGTCCAGCGTGTTCTCCAGTACAGAAAGGACACACTGTATTTATCCATCCTGGTCTGCAATGCTTATGACCTTCGGATTGATACCTAATGTTATGATCTCTGTATAATGATTCAATGTCCATTGCTAATCCTCTGTAAATAAATTAATTAAAAGTTCAATATACCAAAGTATTGCAGGACCTATTGTAAATGTACTTACCACCGTTAAAAACGGAGAGTATTCAGCTAATCCTCTGTAAAATAAGATGGATATCCAACCAATTAGTACAATTGTGATTGATGTTATCCAAATAAATATTATTTTAATTTTTTTCATTTTTTTCATATCCTTTTTTTTGTTCGTTTCATAATATATTTTGAAAATTCTGACCATAATATTTTTACAGGTTCAGTAGTACCCATTACCCAGACCCCAATGTCTCCTGTATATTCATTGTCTGGAGGAGCGACCGTTACATGGATTGAATCAGGGGTTAAGTTATCAACTCTAGGACCTGCAGCCGAGCACTGTCGAATTACTATCAATACCCCTACCCATGAATTATCACTATCCTTACAACCTCTGATTATACCACTATCGTATAGGCGTTGTAAAAAAATAGAAGGATGCAAACCTATACGTATCCCCTCGATTCCGCATTTTGCACATTTATACATATCATGGTGTCCATATTTTTTTGAATATAAGGTCACACCATTCATTTTCTCAAATGAGTGTAATCTATTAGTTAGAGATATTTCCATTTTTATATTTTTTTATGAGTTCTGTGATTAAATTAACCGTTTCGGTCTCTTTTCCATCTAATACCGCATCTAGCACCTTCTGTTTTCCATCAAGTAATTCGGCAATTTTCGCATCAATAGTTCTTACCCCGATGAAATAATACACATTAACAGCATTCTTTTGTCCGATTCTATGTAGCCTATCTACCCGTTGGGATAGTTGCCCAGGTTTCCAGGGGAATTCAATAATTCCTACATTTGATGCAGCGGTCAAAGTGTAACCTACTTCTGCCGCAGAAGTGCCTACAAATAGTTTTATTTTTTTGTTTTCTTGGAACTGTGTTACTGACAGTTCCTTATTTTTTGCAGACATTCCTCCTATGACCTTCACAGCCACCTTGTTGAACTTCTCCATTACGGCGTCCACTACAAATATATGTTCACAAAATAAGACAAGTTTTTCGCCAGATTCCAGAAAATCCTCTACCCATTCTAACATCCCGTTTATTTTACCTTGTGCAGCTAACTGTTTTAATCCACTTATTATTGTTAATGGGTTCGTTTTGTCCGCTATACTTTGTTTGAGATTTTCCACAGACGCTTCGGTGAACTGCATCTCAGGAAAACCTAATTGCATACTTTCCTCCACCTTATTTTGCAAAGTGCCTAATACCTTATTTTGTAAATAATCCACAAAATCCTGCTCTGCCTTACGATATTCTCCTCTGTTAGTAATTCTTAGCGGAATATATGAGTAGATCTTATCCGGCAAATCTTGCAAAACATCCCTTTTCATGCGCCTTATCATGACCCATTTTGTCAATAGTTCATGAAGTTCCTCCGTATTGCTCGACCCCGAAAAATCCCATCCAAAACCGTTGTGCTTTGCTCCGCAAAATCGGTGCTGGTAGTTCCATTTATTCGGAAATAACGTAGGCTTTAGCATAGCCACAATATTATATAGTTCAATAGGCCTATTTTCAATAGGTGTACCAGTAAGAGCTAATATATGTTTTACTCCTCTGCAAATTGACCTTACTCCTGTAGCTCTTTTGGTGTTTTCGTTTTTGATGTAATGTGATTCATCCAAAATTATTACCTTGATGTTATGTGCAATCAATTCATCTTGCCAGCCAGAATTAGGTATTTCTTCCATACGAGGCTTACCATTGGGCTTAAACATGGGTTCTCCTGTTTTAGAGATAGATTGTCTCGAATCATTTCCGATAATGTCATAATTAATAATAATAATATCATTTGACAAAGCAACAAGTTCCTTCCCTTCTAATACCTGAACATCCTTACACTTAATCCATTTTAACGCTTCCTTCTCCCAATTTAATTTCAAACTAGCAGGGCAAACCACGAGTGCCGGACGCAATTCGGGATGAGTGTGAAGCCATACCAAAGCTTGTACTGTTTTACCTAGTCCCATCTCATCTGCCAATAGACACCTTCCTTCATTATTTTCAATCGCTTTGACCCCTTCAATTTGATACGGCAACAATGTCCCTTTTACCCCCGATAAGTCAAGGTTAACAGACTTGGCTTTTTTTGATCTGATCTCATTATCAGCCCAATTTTGCAATTCACTACCGAAGGAAAAAAGAAGTTCCTTCAGTTCAAAATAGTTCTCTATTCGTAGAGGGACGGTCCAATATTTTTGCTCAACCGAATACCTTCTTCCTGGTATTGCCTTAACATTATCAATGGTGTACTGGTTGAAAGGGAAGACCAAACGAATTACCGTATCGTCTCCTATCTCAAATAAGTTAGCCATTTTAAGAGCCATGAATTTATTCGCCATTTCCTAATTTTTTTTAAACTTCTTCCATAAATCCACATTTTTCACATACTTTATGCGGAGGAATTTCAGCAAAATAAGAGTAATTACCTTTATCCTCATTAACCATTTTTCCTCCACATTTTTCACATGCTCCTAGTAGGAACCAAAGCAAGCATTTTTGTAACCAGCACATAATTAGTATACTGCTATTGTCATATACCTGCCGCAGATTGAGCATGAATGGCATACCCCCATTGTGTTCTTTTCCTGCATCCATGCCATTTTTTCCATTGGGCTCATTCCTTTTGTTTCCTTCACATTGAAGTACTCCCCGTTTCCATTGAAGAAAAAATTATCTCCGTCGGTATTGCATTCATGATTTTTTACATTTTCCATTTTACCAAGTTTTAATTAGATTTATTTTTTGTTATTACACTATTTTTTGTAATGCTTTCAGCTATTTTAAGAAGTTTAATTTTTTCGCATTCAAGTACTTCTATGGTCAGTGTGTCGATTTTACTTTTACCCGCTGGTTTTTTTATCCGTTTTCGTTTCATTTTTAAAATTTGTTCATTTGCTTGTACAATTCCATTATTTCCTTTTCGCTTTGTCTTTGTTCAGCGGATTTTCCTTCTGAGTTAATAAGCTCTCCGACACCTTTGGTATAAGTCTTAAGAAATTCATAATTAATTTTTTTCTCCTTAACCACAGGCATAATATAACCTATCTGAGCCTTCTTTTCTTTTGTCAAAATTTCCTGCTCTGCCACAAAGTTAGTGAACTTTGATCTACATTCAAAATAAGCTATTCCTGCAACAACGGCAAGAAATGCCATAACATACAATGCTATCTCCAATGTTTTCATAATTATTTGAATTAATTTAGTTTAAAAAATATGTTTACATTAATTTATCCTTAGGCAAAAGTTTTTTGTAGAAAGCATCAACTCTCTCCTGCCAACTTAGCACATCCCTTGTGGTAGTTTTGTGCATTCGCAAGTCTCCATATTTGTACAGAAGGTCTAATTCCTCCTTTTCCAGATTTAACATCTCTAAGCGTTGTTCCTCAGTAAGGGAATCATAAGCTCCTTTGTATAAGTCTTTTACTCCTGAATAGGAATCATGCAGTTTATCAAACCATATTTTTTCCTTCACAATCGTCCAGATACTCTTAAATTTTGTCTTCATAATTGTATTTTTTTGTTTGATTCCAATCCGATTAACTCGGAGTTATTTACCCCGTCAAAATCAATTCGATACTTTTTATTTTTTATGATGGCGTATCGGCTACCATTTCCTAATTTTATCTCTTTACCTTCTCCAACAAATGAGGAGAATCCGTTTTCAACGGCATAAAACGAGATATTGGCTCTTACTGATGAGGAAACTTTTGATTTTTTCATTATTATTTTTTTTAAATTCACACACACGATTATCCAGCGTAGGATACTAAGCTACTAATTAGCAAAAGTAATAAAGCACAAACAAACAGTACAAACAAACAACTGAAAGCCTCCCACTTGCTCTCATCTACCGAGTTAAGTCGGCTCATCACAAAGAAGGTAAAGTTTGGTAGCTAACATTTGAGACTTTGTAGACCAAATTTGTCTCTCACAGCGACCATTAACATCCATTATGGCGAACAATGAATTACCATTCATTACTCCAGCCATTTTCACAATTACGGCTTTTTTCATATAATATTATTTATTTTTAAATAAAATGATAGTAATTACCAAATGTTTGAAAGCCTTCCATTGTACGATATTGTTCCACAGTACAGTGGTCACCAAAAGTACAATGTTCTCCCAAAACACAATCACCCCAAAGTATGCAATGGTCTCCTAATGAGCAACCATATGCTAATTCACAATGTGGGAATAATATACAACCATATCCAATCTCACAAAAATCTCCCAATACACAGGTATTATCAATATGTATATCTCTTTTTTTTAATTCAATTGCCAATTCATTTATTTCTGAATAAGAGAAGCTTAATAATTCATTTTCTGTTGATCTTAGGAATATTGTTTTCATTTTGCAAGTTTTTAAATGTTAAAAGTGAAACAAATAGGCAACTTGATAGCTGCCTATTTAATTTTTTAATTTAGTCTGGCCTTTTAATATAGGAGTGGGGTCCTAATTTACAGCCTTCCCCTACTTCACAATAAGTTCCTAATACACAATTATCTTCCAATATACAATTATCGTTTAACGAACAATAATCACCTATTGTACAATTACTACCTATGATTATATTCCTACTTTTTAATTCTTGGGTTAATTCGGATAAATTTGTGTATTCAAACCCGTACCAGCTGTTATTGCGCTCTACTTTCCTTAAAAATAATGTTTTCATTTTGCAAGTTTTTATGTGAATAAATAATTAAAGAATCAATAAATAAATATAGTGTAAAATTAATGCTTATTTTTCCAATTTCCAAACTTTTTTAAACTTATTTTTAAACTATTTTTAAAATAGTTTTAAATCCTAACAAAATCAACGTATACAGAAGCGCAAAAAAATTAAAAAATTAGCAAATAATATCAAATGTACCCTCACATAACACAATATTGATTAATTTTGTCCTATACAATATAGCAATTTGACAAATGGAAAGGACAAAACCGAGGAATCATGAAAAACTTGATAAGGTGTATTCAAAGTATGCACTGGAGAGAGATTTGCCTGTAAGGTGGAAAATGATGGCTATGGCATATGTTAATAATGGGTGGAATAAAACACAGGCTTATAAGGAGGTTTACAATGATTGTAGCACGGATAACACTGCGGCAGTGCAGGGGAATAGGATATTAAGGAACAATAAGGTAAGGCAGTACATAGCTTATATAAAGGACGATTTTGAATTACTGTGCGGCATAACTAAAGCAAGGCAAATTAAGGAATATATGAAAATAGCGTATTCATCCATAGGTAAGATACACAATAAGTGGACCGAATTGGCAGAGTACACAAAATTAACCTCAGATGAGAAGGATGCTATCGAATCAATAGAATACAAAACCGAACAACGAATAGTATCCAAAGAGCTGGTGGAAGTAATCTATGTAAAAATAAAGCTGCACCCAAAGACAATAGCCTTACAACGGATAGACAAGTTGATGGGATATGAATCCGCCACCAGGCTGGATATTAGTGTGGAACAACCTTTATTCCCCGACTAATATGTTCCAGAGGACTACCGCCATAAATAAGCTCAAAAAGCTGCACAAGCGTATCAAAGTAATCCCAGGGGGAACTTCGGCTGGCAAAACGTTCGGAATCACCCCTATCCTAATAGACAAGGCAATCAAAACACCCAATCTTGAAATATCAATAGTATCTGAATCAGTCCCCCACCTAAGGCGTGGTGCAATGAAAGACTTCCTTAAGATTATGAAGGATATTAACAGATATGCTGATGCAAGGTGGCACGGTACTAACCTTGTCTACACATTCTCCAATAATTCATATATAGAGTTCTTTTCAGCTGACCAGCCGGAGAAAGTGAGAGGCCCTAGAAGGAACATATTATTCATCAATGAAGCAAATAACCTATCGTGGCAAACCTATTATGACCTTTCGATAAGGACAGACCAGGAAATATGGATAGACTTCAATCCTACTAATGAGTTTTGGTCACATACAGAGTTGCAGGATGATGAGGATGCTGAATGGCTCACCTTGACGTACAAGGACAATGAAGGTCTTCCCCAAAGTCTGGTTACTGAAATTGAGAAGGCATTGGTCAAGGCATTTTATAATCCTGCTGCACCAGACGTATTTTCCCTTAATAACATTAAGAGTAGGTATTGGGCTAACTGGTGGAAGGTATATGGGCTAGGATTGTTAGGGGTATTAGAGGGAGTAGTCTTCACTAATTGGAAGCAAATAGAAGGAATACCAGTAGAAGCAGAGTACCTAGGTTCGGGGATGGACTTTGGGTATACTAATCATCCGACAGCCATAACAGACTTCTACCGCTGGAATAATACAATTATCTGGGATGAGCAAATATACTTAACAGGATTAAAGAATAAGGATATTGCAATGCTATTGAAACAACAAGGTAAAACAAAGTATTCCAGAATTGTGGCAGATAGTGCGGAACCTAAATCTATTGACGAGGTAAATGAATTTGGGTTTTCAGTAGAGGGAGCAGAGAAAGGTCCTGATAGTATCTCATTTGGTATTGACCTCATTCAACAAGAAAATTTTCTGGTCACAAAGAATAGTACCAATGTGATCAAGGAATTACGGAGGTATACGTGGGATACTGATAAGCAAGGCAAGCCATTGAATAAGCCGGTAGACGCTTTTAACCACGCCATAGATGGGGCGAGGTATTTCTACACCAGGTATATTTCAAGAAAAAACAAAAAGGATATGGCTCCAGTAAAACAAGCGTTTAAGCTTGCAACAAAATATTTTTCTTAACTTTGTATAAATAATCAAATTAATTAATTATGGAAACAATAAAAATAGGTAGTACCGTTTTGGTAGATGGGGAAAAGGAGATTGTGAAAGTGATTTCCAAAGATTTCAGCACAAAGGAAATGTATTATACAATGGAGTCTGGACTAAGGGTGAATCCCAATAAATTCTCCGTTATTCTGGAATCCTCAGAAAGTGCAATCGAAAAAAAGAAAATTGATTTTGCAAAAGCATTGATTGCAGAAGGGAAGGCCGAAATTAAGGACGATGAGGTTGAATTACCTGAGGAAGTGGACGATGAGGTTGAATTACCTGAGGAAGATGAGGCATCCGAAGCAACACATCCGCCTCTGGTGAGAAAATCACAAAAACATAGGAATCATGACAAATAGTCAATTAGAGGCAATTTTAGCCTTAACGGATAATTCTGAAATTGTCAAACTACTTTCGGTAACAAGTTTTGCGGTTCCATTATGGACGGACTTGTTGCCGCAGTATGACCCTATGTTGCATAAGATTTGGGATACCGTAGCATACCCGGTTAAACTAACGGAAACAGGGCAGGACGATTTCAAGCGTACACCTTTAGCCCTTCAAAAGCTTGCCGTATCCAGGATTGCACAGGCTATGTTTTCTGCCTCTACGGAAAGGAAATATTCCTATCTTACTGGTTCAGATACTGAAAAAAAAGCAAGCTCTATAATAGAGCAGGTATATAGGATAAATAATAATATTGATTCTACCAACATAGAACGTGCCAAGCGGGTCAATGCTTGTTGTGAAGTGGTAACTGTATGGAAGGTATATGATAAGCCAGGAACAATTGAGGGGGAACAAGTAACAAAAAAGCTCACCCATTCTATATACAGCGAAATGGATGGTTACAAAATATATGCTAATAATGATGAAAATGGTGAACTATTAGTGGTGTCTATTGCGTACAAGGATAAGGCAAATGTAGCCTATTTTGATACGTACATTAATGGAGTAGCTCCTGAGTTTCGTAGGTATGTTAATCGAGGGGGATGGAAATTAGACGAGACAAGTACACCTAGTCCGTTGAAATTAGAGGTATTTCCAGTAGTACATACTTGGTTGCCAGAACCTGTTTGGGGAGGCAAAGCAGGAACCGCATTAGTTGAACAACTTGAGGAAATGGAGAGCTTTCAAGGACTTTATATTAAAAGAAATTCATTGCCTACATTCACTTTGGATTATGGTGAGATAACTAACAATAGTCCAAATGAGGTTACGGAAAAGTCCACAGATTCTAGGCATATAATTTTGGTAGGAAAGGGTGGTGTTATGCAGGATGTTACTTGGCCAGGAGCTAAAGAAGCAATCGCAGACCGTTATGGTCGTATTCGCAACTCATTTTTTGAACAGGTGCAAATGCCAGATATATCATTTGCCAATATGATCAATAGCAATACCAGTGCAGAGAACAAGGAATTATTATTCAGTGATGCAAAGGCTAAAGCCCGAGATTTGGGAGGTGAATGGGAAAAGATGTTCTACGATGAATTAGAGATAATCAAAAAATTCCTGGCGGTACTTCTACCCAAATATACCAATGAGTTCAATTCCATTTCAATAAGGAGTGAAATTCAGCCGTATTCGGTCAATTCAAAAAAGGAATTAGCTGAGTATATCTCATTAGCTGGAGGTAGTATGAGCCTTTCCACACGTGTAGAATTGTTAAGAGAGGTTGATGACTACGCAAGCGAAGTAAAGGCAATAGAGGACGAATTATCCGTTAATAATCAAATAATATAGTGATGGAAAACAGGCAATTTTATAAAAGACCTAATGGTAATTGGGGGTATACGGATGAACATGGTAATTTTCACGGATTAGTAGCAGGAACTTGTGTATGGAGTTATGTGGGTTATCGCATCTCCGTCAGGATTATAGGAGATTGGTTTTTCATAAACGGTGTAGATGTAACTACCATTCAAAAGAGTGCTACGCCCGGAGATAATTATCTTAGTATAGCAGAGTTTGAATCCGCCACAGCCGATTTTTTTGAGGCCTCCGGGGACGGGGGCGATATTTCACAAAGGGTTACTAATCTTGAAAATAGAATCTTAAAAGTTTATTACTATGCAGAAATTACGACAATTAGCGGCACGATCAGCAAGCCTCAGGGTGCAACTATACTCCTCAACCAATGGGAAAACGGAGAAGACGCTTTGGTATGTTCAATTGAAGGAGTACCTACTTTTGACCCCTCCCTTAGCATTGTTTCCAGTTTTGATATTAATGGCAATTATACTATTAGTGGTGGTCTACCCTCCAATCCTGCTGCAATTATATATGTTATTGAGATAAGCAGGTTGAATTTTGATCTATATGTACAAAATAACCGAATAATTAGTTATTTTGAGACATTGCAATTTGAAAATATCATTCTCCCTTTCGATAAGGAGATAGTATTGGGAATCCCTACTACAAAAGCACCATATGCCTGGTATCACCTTAACGATAGCGTGGGAACAATAGCTAGTGATGCTAGTGGGAATCTACGGACCTTATCATTTGTCAATACTCCGGTATGGGACCTAGTATTGAAAAAATTAGGAGAATCCAGTATTAGTATTACTGGAGCTTCACAAAGATTGGCTTCAAGTAATGCTATTGATTTCGGTTTTGATTTCAATACCCCTTTTTCCTTTGAAGGTTGGTTTTTATGTGCCGCAGTATCAGGAGCAGAGAGGATACTATTTTCCAAAGCGTCAAGTGAAACTAATGGGTTCTTTTTGAAGGTTACTATTGCAGGACTCCTGGATTGTGTATTAGCCTCGAGTAATTCGAGTAGGTTGATTCGCAAAAGAGGCACATTCAATTTTGAGGATAATCTGAACGTTTGGTTCCATGTAGCAGTAATTTACGACGGAACAGGAACACTATCAGGATTAAATATCTACGTCAATAATGCAATAGATACCGTATCCTTAAGCTCTGCAAACATTGAGGCTAGCGATACCTTGTTAGTCGCCGATGTATTCCAATTGTCCGGTATTTCAGGAGGTTCTACGGCATGTGTTAATTTTCTTATAGATGAATTTGTTGTGTATGATTGGAAGTTATCCGCTGCGGAACTTTCTGCAAGGTACAATTCTGGTGCCGGTACACAAGATATAGGAGATATACAAAATGTCTTCCATATAGTCAACAAAGGCAGCACTCAGCAAATAGAAATGTTTTGGGGAAATGAAGTGAGTAGGATTACTATTTCAAGGAATAGAATAATATCTATTAATGGAATAACAATAGATTCTCAGACCCTAACAAAGGTAGCTACTGGAATAACCGGCAATGATACTATTCCGACAAAAGGATATGTTGATACTTATGAAGGTAAGGTTAAAATTGTAAACAAAACAGGAGCCAATTCAGTTAAGGGTATGGTGGTAGCTGTGTCCACAGTAACTGATAATTCTTTTATGGTCAATCCTATTGATGGAGATTTTCCTATGGGAATTGTATACGAGGACGGTATCGCAGATGGGCAGGAAACATGGGTAACTGTGTCAGGAAAGGCTCAGGTGTTGTTAGTTGATGCAGTAGCAACAACCAGAGGCTATATAATGGTATCTAGCAGCACTACTGCTGGACGTGTGGACACCACTTTAGCTATTCCTACGCCTGTTGTGCATTTTAGGGAGATAGGCCATGTTCTGGAATCAAAGACGGCAGGTACAAATGTACTGGTATGGGCAATAATTCATTTTAACTAGTTGACCATGCCTAATCAGAAGAAATATTTAGATCAGATACGAAAAGCCTATATTCAGGTAATAAAGGAAATATCTCTATTAGCCATTCCGATTAGTTTTACGCCCGGAGACGAGTTTTATTTCAAAAACTATCCTACACTTAACAAAAAAGTAAATGCCCTCTTGGAAAGGTTATTTTCAGAGGTAAAAGGAATCACTATTGAAGGAATAAATAGTGAATGGGATTTAGCCGTTAATAAGAATAATGAATTAGCTTATTATGCCTTTGGTAAATCCATAGAGGAATTGCCTACACAATTCAAAAATAAATATCTATCAGGAAATGATGGAGCAAGGAGAGCTTTCGTAGCAAGAAAAATAAACGGGTTAAATCTATCCGACCGAATATGGAAAAATACGAAGCAATTCAAACAGGAGATGGAATTGGCATTAGAGTTAGGTATAGGAAGGGGATACAGTGCGGATACCATAGCAAGGCAGATACAACAATACCTAAATGCTCCTGATAAGTTGTTCAGAAGGGTGCGAAGTGAATCAGGTACATTAAGATTATCCAAAGCTGCGAAGGCGTATACCCCTGGACAAGGAGTATACCGAAGTTCATATAGGAATGCCTTACGTGTAACAAGGAATGAAACAAATTTTGCATACGAGGCAAGCAATTTGGAAAAAAGAAAGCAGCAGGATTTTGTAGTAGGTGTGAGGATAACTACCAGTCCTAGTCATAATCCTGCAAGCGACAAAGGAGGCATAAGCTGCACTGATTTACAGGGGGATTATCCTAAAGATTTTGATTTTACCTATAAGTGGCATGTGAATTGCAAATGTGTGTCCACAGATATTATCAAAACTCCTGAGGAAATGGATAAAGATACTGATTTGATATTGGCTGGAGAGCAGCCTAGTACACCTAGTGTTAATGCGGTTCCGAAACTACCAAAGAAGTTCACCTCATATGTGAAAATCAATGAAAAGCTATGGAAAAACTGGAAAACTAAGCCTAAATTTCTTGTAAATATCCCTTAAATTGAATATAAAAAGATTATCTATTAATTAATTTCATAACTTTGTAATATATTTTTAAATTTTTTATACCATGTACGAAAAAATCCTACAAAAATTAAAAATACAGAGAGGAACTACCTCGAATGTATCGGACAGGTCCTTAGAAGACTTGGCAAAAAGCTTGGAATCAATAATTACTACGGATGAAATTCTGCAAAAAGCAGAGCTATCCAGTGCAATTAAGAGTATTGACGGCAATATCAGCCATTACACCTCGGATGTATTGAGGAAAGTGAAGGAAAAAGAGGAAGCCGACAAGGCAAAAGCTGCACAAGAGGAAAATACAAGGAAAACCCGAGAGGAGGAGACAAAGAAAAAACAAAAAGAGGGTATTCCTGATTATATTCTGGACATAATGGCACAAAACAAAGCTTCACAAGAGGCTTTATCTCAGTTAAATGCCGATTTATTGACATTACGGATGGAAAAGACAGACACCACAAGGCAGGACAAGCTTAATAAGATGTTGACAGGCTTACCTGCATATTTAAGCAATCCTATTATCACCTCGTTTAAGTCTGCAAAATTCGATACTGAGGAAAGTTTTTCATCGTACCTGTCCGCAATAGAAAGCGATACCAAAGCCTTTGTACAGGCAGCTAAGGAGCAAGGACTAAATACAATTAGTCCGAAAAGTGAGGTTAAGTTACCGGAGTTGAATGGCGAGACTCCAGAATTAAGAGACGCCAGAGTATTAATCAATAAAATGAAAAAAGATGAAACAAATAACAACATCCAGCGATAAGTTGCTAAAGAAAAATATCATTAATAGGATTAGTGATGTGCCCGGAGGGGTTTCTTTGGTACTATCTACGCTGGTAACGGGTAAGTTTGTAGAAGAGGCTACCCCCTTAACAGCACCTTCATCCGGCAAAAGGACTGTTTGCAAGCAAGCAAAACTTTTGACTGGTTCTTCTACCAGTATATTCAAAATAGATACGGATACCAATAATTTCAAGGTTGGAGAGTATCTAATGCAAGCTACTGGAGGAAAGGCGTATGCAATTACTACTATTGTAGATAATGGAGACGGTACTTCGGATGTTACCGTAGGTACAGCATTAGAAGCCGCAACTGCAGGTATATTTATATACCAATCCTCTGCTACTGGAGCCACCGCAGGAGCCTTGAGCAATGTTGCCAATACTATATTGAAGGAATCCTTTCAAGTTCCCTCAGATTCGCAGGTAATTTTCATGGCAGATGCTTTTGTCCGTGCAGATATATACGAAGGTCGTATAGGTCCATTATACCTAGCTACGATGGATATTAATGAAATTAAGTATTAATTAGTTCAAATATAAAAAAAATGGGAGGAAAATTAAAACCAGTTACCATAGGCAGTGTATTATCTATCGAGGATATTACGGCATGGTACAATGATAACCCAATTCTGCCAACCAAAGCGGAGGTGTCATTTCCTATTGTGCAGAATATGAAAAGCACAACTTGGAAAACGATAAGTAATCCTACTACGGCATTGAATGAGGCAGCTGACCATATGTCACTTAACTCGGTTATTCCTGTATCAGGCAGGCCTGGGTACCAAAGTGTGATCGGTGAAATGACAACCTTTGGCAAAGGTTATGAATGGACTGCGGACGAAATTGAAAAATATAATGAATTAAAAATCAATTTCCAGCAATTGCAAAATGCTTCCGCTGCGCAAGCATTATTGGATTTTTACGGAGATGATCTGAAAAAAATAAGGTTATCAATGGTAGCACAAATGGCGTATATAGGATGGAGCTTGCTGTCTTCGGCTTGCAAATACTCGTTCATATCTGCGAATTCTATCTATATGCAGGGGATTACCGCAATGGAGTATCCCGTAGCTGCTTGGCAGAAGGATGATGTAGGAACATCATGGGCAAATCCTGCTGCACTGATATTAGACGATATACAAGGGATACTCGATGTTGGGGAAGCTCATTCCAAAATGTACACCGTCATCAAAATCAACCAAACTTGGTTCAATTATGTGCGAAAAAACACCCAAATAAAAAATCAAACGATCACTTTGATAGGTTCCTTAGTTGGTGCAGACAATAGCCCCAATTTGGCTCAAATAAATGAAATGTTGGTATCTTATTTTGATACTAATGTGATATTTGAAGTTATCAATGAGAAGGTAACGAGAGAGGATTTGGAAGGAGCTAAAACAACAGCGAATCCATTTCAAGATGGGGTAGCAGTATTCGCACAATCTACGGAAGTAGGGCATTTTGAGTGGAATAAAATCCCGATAATTGACCCTACAAGGGAGGTTTACGAAAGTTTTTTCCTAACAGGGAATTATACTCAAATTGACCCTTCTTATGCAAAGATCTATGGAAAAGCCCGTGCATTTTCCGTTGTAGACACGTATGCAGATAATTTCTATTTGAAAATTAATGCAGTTCCTTGGTAATATTTGAGTATTATGACTACCATTCAAGCCTTACAGGCCATTAATGTCTTCCCTATTCCTACTGTTACCTTAGAGGTGATTTGTTTGGATAGGGAACTTATTGGCTCTACTGTCTATACGAAGCTAATAGGAGATTCACAAAATTATCAATTAGCTACTGCGGACGTATATCTATATTTGGCAGGACAGCCTTCATTAACTGAGCAAGAAGCAGGCATAAACAATGCTATCTCCGTTAAGGGGAGATTTTTAGGATTAGCCAATAAGATATACGGGACATATGGAGACCCGAAGTATAGCGGAGGAAAATATGGTTTTAACGGGGAGGATTGGACATGATAAACACGGGGTATATATCATTAATAACAGAGGGAAGTGGCGGAGGATTTGACATTAATGGGAATCCTATTGCTACCACAAAGGTTAATAGTGTATATTTCCCTTGTAATCATGCCACAGTAAGGCGGGAGTATGTTTTGTTACTTGATGGGCAGGCTACACAAGCCAAGTATATTGTTTATATTGATTATTCCATATTGGACGGTATAGATATTACTGGGGTTAAGGAAGTTCAATTACAAGATGCCCGAAATGTTAATTTAGGGATATTTCAAGTACAAGATAGGGAGTATATGGATTTAACACGGAAGTTAAAACTTGTGGTATGAAATTACAAAACCCTACTAAATTAAAGGAGTATATCCGCCAACAAGGAATGTTAATTGAAGCTGCATTAATATACAATTTAGAGGCGTTGGTTAGTGAATTAGTTACACATGCGAAAATGAATGCAGGGTATACAGATCAAACCAGCAACCTAAAGAGTTCCATAGGAGGAGTTGTTTTAAAGGACGGAAAACCGATAGGATTCCGAGGTTTTGAAGGTGTACAAACAGGTACAGGTACAGGGATGGAATTTATCACATCCTTATTTCCTACTTCTCAAAATGGATATACTGTCATTATTGTAGCTGGAATGGAATATGCTACGTATGTGGAGAATTACCATAATCTTAATGTTTTAAAAAAATCCGAACTTATAATGGGTTCTAAATTGCAGGAATTGGTGGAAAAATTAAAACAGAAAATTAAATGAAAACCACGAACGGCATACTAACGGATATTTGGACTATTGTTACTGCAAGCCCGATTAATTTATTGAGCGGTGGAGTATACAAAAAGAGGCGTCCTACTGATAGTGTGCTAGAGGATTGTGTCATTAGTTTGATTCCCGGAACTACTGCCAAATTCATCCAAAATGGGGCGTTGTACGTTAAGATATTCTACAAGGATCTATTGAACAATAACACCTATTATGAGGATTTGGTAAATGGAGCGTCTAAGGAGACCTTATTATATAATTTATGCGGTGTGCTGCTAAAGACAGCAGGATACTCATTTTATGTTGAGAGCCGTGAAGTATACACGGAGGCGGTGGAGGAAATCCACCAACATTACGCAATATTAAAAATTAATTTTGTAATATTATAAATCATGGCAATTGTAACAAGTGTAAAAATAAAAAAGTTTTGGACCGCGGATGTAGCCCAAGATGGCGGAGCTGGCACAAATTGGGAGGAAATCCAAATTGGGCAAAGAGAAGCTTCGGTAAAATTAAATGGTAGCGATGCAGCAACCAATAATTACAAAAATGTGCAGGGGTCTTTGCTCGAAAGTTCTTCGGTCAAAGGAGATATGACTTTGAATTTTCAATTGGCGGATTTGACCCCTGAAAACATTGCAAAATTCACAGGTGGTACGGTTACAACGGATGCAAATTCAGTGAAATTTTCAGCCCCAATAAATCCAAATCAAATAATTGAAAAATCAGTAAAAATCCTCACAGGAGGGAACGTGTTGGTAACTATTCCTAGAGTAGTATTCGATGGATACCCCATGATCAACGATGACGATCTTCATTATTATATGATTAATGGGGTTGTACTTCAACCTGACAAAACCACAATAGGTAGTTACACCTATGAGGAGTTGTTATTACCGAACGCAAACGACATTATTACGTTTGTAATTCCGCTTCAAACAGGGTCTTCCACTATTGATGCCGTGGCACATACCGTAGCCGTAACAATGCCTGCATTAACTGTGGTAACAGCATTAGTTCCTGTTATAGGAGTAAGTTTGGGAGCATCTATTTTGCCTATTTCTGGAGAAGCTCAAAATTTCACAGCTCCAGTAATATATGCAGTGGAATCGGCAAATGGAGCTATTCAAAATTGGACAGTAACCGTAACCGTTACACCATAATTATATGAAAATTGAGATAGCGGACATAGCGACTGATGAAAAAAAGAAGCTTCAAGGTTTTAAGGTATTAGGGGTTTTCCCCTTTTACCTTCGCTATATTAAGGTAGGAACCCATATTCAACTATGCAAAATTAAGGAGCTAATAGAGAACGTATCAGGACGGGAAGAGGATATGAAAGTTTCCAATTTCTATGATTCCAAGTTACAGGAGGCAGTAACCCCGCTTATTATTGAGTATTGCCTTATTGCATTGCTTAATCGGAGATTATTTTGTTGGTTTTTTAAGCCCCTACTAAAGAGAAAGCTCCAGAATTGTGGGCATTACCACATACTGAATTTGTATGTTACTATTCACAAATTGAATGAGCCAGCTTTTTTTTTGAGTTATTGGAAACTCCTAAGACAGAAGGACAATACGCTGTTAAAGGAGGAAAAACAATAATAGGGAAAATATTCTCCTATCAAGAAAAAACAGGAATGAGCATAAGAGAAATAATGGAAATTCCTTATATATTATTTGTGCTGGGAATGCTGGATGCACCTTGCATAGATTACGATAAGAAAAAAGAGGAAATAATTGTCCCTAAAACAGCGGCAGAGGAGATCGCAGCAATTACGGGGGCATTCAGATAATAATTACTATGGCGGGACTTTTTTTTGAAAGCGGGATTGACAAAGGGTTCGAGGATGACTTGAAGCGGATGAATGCGTCCATAAATGAATTTGTGGCAGGTACTGGGCGAGCATTGCCAAAAATTGACGAGGGATTCGGGTCTATTGGCCATACGCTTCAAAATATTTCAACAGTACCTTTAAAAAACCTACAAGATGCTGCAAATAAGTTACATGCGGAAATGCTTACCCTAAGCAGGGACACCGTTGAATATAAAAATAAGGCATCGGATTTAGGGAAGGTTAATGCCGAAATAAATAAGACGAAACAAGCAATCAATTCATTAGACACCTCTACCAAGGGATTAAATAATACTTTCCGCACCATAGGCACAGGTTTAGCTGCTTATTTTGGAGGCCAACAACTAATTCAATTTGGAAAATCAATAATCACTACACGTGCCGAATTTGAAAAATTTGGGATAGTACTCGAAAATACATTAGGCAGTAAATTAGCTGCGGATAATGCACTACAAATGGTTTCCGATTTTGCTGCGGAGACACCATTTCAGCTCACTGAGCTATCCGATGCCTTTGTAAGACTTACAAATCAAGGATTCCAGCCTACATATGAGGAAATGACAAGATTAGGGGATCTTGCGAGTTCAACAGGAAAAGGGTTCACACAATTAGCCGAAGCCATAATTGATGCACAGACAGGCGAATTTGAAAGGCTAAAAGAATTCGGAGTTAAAGCTAAAAAAGTAGGCGATGACGTGTCCTTCACATTTAAGGGACAAACTACCACTGTAAAGAATACCTCCGAATCCATAAGAGAATATATATTAAGTCTGGGGAAATTAGAGGGTGTAGCTGGAGCCAATGCAAAGATTGCAGCTAGTTTAACTGGGCAGGTATCTAATTTAGGCGATGCTTGGGATAATTTGCTTAACCAAATAGGAAAATCAGGGCAAGGCGGGATTACTGGGGGAATAGGACTATTGAACGGGGTTGTTCAAGAACTTACTTATTCAATGAAAGTATTGAATAGTTCAGATACCACATTTTGGGAAAAAATGGAAGCCCGAATAAAGGGGTTGACTATAATATTTCCTGGCTTAAGCAGTGCAATTGATAATTTTAAGAAAGCTTGGAATGATACCTTCAACGAGGGTGGAGTAACACTTACATCCCTGCAAATAAAAGAGGCACAGGATAGAGGTATACAGGCTGCAAGGGACGAGTTAAAGGATAAACAGGATATAGGCAAGAAATTAGTAGAGGTATCAGCCAAAGAAAAACTCGAGGCACAAAAGAATTACGATGAAAAGATACAAAATTTTGAAAAGTATGTTTCCGAAAATAAGAAATTGTACGAACAATATAACGCTGATATTGAAGGACTTACCGAGGGTAGGCTAAAAGCCGTACAAAATGAATATACTGGATTAATGAGATCCGGGGCTTCATATCTGGTATTTCTGGAAAACTCTTTGGCTAAGGAAAAAGATATTCGGAAACGAAGTATCATAAAGGAGGAAATTAAGGCCGTAAAATATGAACAAGTGGTCTCCACACAAAAGGAAGACCAGAAAAAATTAGACGCTGCAAAAAAGAACTTAGAGGAATTAGAATCACTATATAGGTCTTATGGGCAAAAACGGCAGGATTTAGCCTTAAATTACACTAAGAGTATTACGACATTAGAAAACAATAATAATGCGGCAGGGGCTGAGGAAGCTCGAAAAGCGTATGAAATAGAACTATCCGACCTTGAAGCCTCGTTTGTTGCCAAATCCAAAGTATATCAAGATTGGATAGATAAGACATTGCCCAGTATTGTTGAGGAGGGTATGGGAGCCCTTCAAATCGAATTAGGAAACTTAGAGTTTAAGTTAAGCGCACAAGGAGAGGTATTAGACCCAGAATTAGTAGCGATATACACCGCACAAGTACAGGAACTCACTAAAGAAATTGAAAAAAAGAACACAGAAGAAGGAAAAAGCCCCAAGGCGTGGAAGGAAAGTATAGGAGCGATAGGAAAAGCTACCGACCTTGTATCTGAAATGTCTAATAACTTTGAGGGGGTAGACGAATCCACAAAGTCCACCATAACCAATATTGTAGGAATAGGTAAAAATATTGGGGCCATGTCTAAGGAATTTAAAACCCTTAATTCTGAACAGTCTTCCAGTAATCAAAAATTTAACTCATCAATTACCATTATAGGGCTGGTTGTAGCCGCAATTCAAGGTATACGCAAAATACAACAGCAAAAGAGAGCGGAGGAAGAAGCCAGTCAAGTATCTGCTATCAAACTTATTCAAGCAGAAAATACCGAATTAATCAAACAACAAATGTTGTATGCGGAAGGTAACACCCTTTTTTCCAAAGACACCTGGGGAACCGCATTAGCAGGACTTTCTGCTTATAATTTAGCTTTGAAACAGACCGATAAATTCCTAAAAGATATAAATCAAACGAACAGGGAAAGCAAAGATTCACGTACAATTGGAGCGAAAACGGAAATAGATGCACTGGCAAAAATAAATGCTCAGGCAGTAGAAAGAGGGGGAGGCACATTAGAGGAGGTTTTGCGAAGGATAAAAGCCGAGGTAGGCACAACCGATGCGGGAGATGTGATAGCAGCGTATATGAACCCTATTGGAGCCATGTTTACCGAGATACCCAATAACATGCAGTCGATCCTTGATATGTACCCAGGATTGATTGATGCAAATGGTGTATTAAACAGGTCTCTACTAGAGACTGTAAGGAATACCGCAAATATTTCTGATCAGTACAAAGCCCAAATTGATGCCATACTAGCATTAGGAGAAATTCAGCAAGGACAGATAATAGGGGTAGGAGGCAGCCCCTTAGAAGAACTACTTGCCGGAATATCGGTTAAGACTACTGACCGTAGTAACTTTTCAAACTTTTTTGGAGTAGAGGATTCTTATTCCAATTTGTTGGACATGTACCCCGAATTAATTGACGCAAACGGAGAATTGAATAGAACGTTATTAGCTACGGTAAGTGCAGCGGAGGATATTGGAGAGGCAGACAGGGCTTCTATTGAATCTTTGCTAACCCTAATGGATGAGGCGGATACTGCATATGCACAATTCGGAGATTATATTGCGGGAATATTTGGGAATGTAGGTAATGTAGTTACTTCTGCATTCCAAAGCATGTACGAGGGAGGTACCGATGCAATGGCAGGTCTGGAGGAGTCATTCGCACAAATGATTGAAAGCTTTACCAACGATGCGATTGAATTTGCCTTTTTGCAGCCGTTATTGACACAACTTAACGAACAGACCAAAGCATTTGGACAACAGTATGCTAAAGGAGAAATAACCGCTACTGAATTGCAGCAAAATGTTATTACTTCCTTAGGAGCGTTCTACGACCAAATGAAGACCTTGCAACCAACTATAATTGAAGCGTATGCAGCTGCGGATGCAATGGCTTCGGCAGCAGGATTTGACCAAGCGTTTAATAAACCTATTGAACCTGTTATAGAACCTGTTATAGAACCCGTTGTAGTCGATACCATAGTTGAGCAATTGGATGTTTTTGAAGGAGTAGTAGATCAATTTGGGCAACATGTTTCAGATATATTTGAAGGACTGGGTTCTACAATATCGGGGGCATTTCAAACAATGTACGAGGAAGGCAATAGCTCACTAACAGGATTAGAGGATTCCTTGTCTAATATGGTTGAGAGCTTTACAAATCAGGCTATTGAATTTACATTCCTTCAACCATTATTAGATGGACTGAATAAAAAGACAGCGGAATACAGGGATTTATTTGCAGGGGGAGCTATCACAGCCGAACAATTGCAACAAAATGTTATTACGTCCTTGGGTGGGTTCTACAATGATGTTAAGGCATTACAACCTACCATATTGGATGCTTACAAAAGTGCAGATGAATTGGCAGCACAAGCGGGTTTTGGCAGTGCATTTTCCACACAAACAGCGCAGGCAGCTTCTTCCGCAGGACAAATATCCCAAGCGATAACAGAGGAAACAGGTTCGATGTTAGTAGGTCGGTTAGGTGCAATTATGATGAGCAACCAATTAATGTCCAATAATTCAAACGATATGTTGGATTATGCGATTCAAAATTTGGTATATTTACAGCAAATCAAATTGAATACTGATTATTTGCCTGAAATTGCGGAAAATACAAAAAAGACGTACCAAAAACTTGAAAGTATATGATAAGCATATTGATAGATAATAAGGATTTAAAAACCGTATACGGAGTAGAGGTACTGGATTATACGGATGTTTTTTCATTTCCCGCAGAAAGGGTACAGGAACGTACATGGGAGGACAAATCGGGGGTGGACAGAGACTTATCCAATGTAAAATACGATGCAAGGGAGTTTGTCCTATCTTGTTATTGCAAGGCTTCTACATTGTCCGCTGCATACGTATTGGTTAAGACCTTCACAGATTATTTGTATTCAAAATCGGTGTTCGTCCTGTCTTTACGGGATACTGCACAAGGGTTAAGGCAATGCTATTTGTGCAGCAGGTCTAATGCGATCGCCGCAGACCTTAAAATAAGGAATAGCAACAGCCTCTATCTTTTCAAAATAGGATTGAAAGACGTTAATCCAAAGGCCGTTAAATATTATACATCAATAGTATTAGGAGTTCTTACCATTGTTTACACCAAAGGAAAGACAGCTCAATTATACTGGGGAAATGGTGAAAGGGCAATAGTAAGCAATTCGGGGGCATATGCAAAGGGTTCACTTCTGGCAAATGTCCCCATTGATGTTGTGATAGATATTGATTCAGATGAGGTGGACGTGGCAGTTTTGTTGGCTGATTTTTCCGCCAATATCACATCGGGAATAAAACCACAAACCGTGGTGTTCACCGACTTAAGTACGGGTACAATTGGATTATGGTCGTGGGATTTTGGGGACGGTAGCACCTCGGATGCTAGTAACCCTTCACATACTTACATTAATGAAGGTATTTATACTGTTTCATTGCAGGTTTTCAATAGTGTAGGAGGATTTGCAACAATGACCAAAACAAATTATATATTAATAAGACAGGCAAGGCTATTATGGAATGATACGGATGCCTTTCTTAGTGGCACAACAAATAAAATAATAACTAACTAACCAATATGGCAGATTCACGAATAAAAGATTTAGATGGAGAAGTCTCCTCGGGGCAAATTCAAGCGTTACTAGCAACCCTATATTTGGCGGTAGACGCTACAAGCTTTACGGATGCAAAAAAGTTGCTTTTGCAAACAATCCTTACCAATGCGGTAATCTCGTCCAACGCAAATAACTATCAAGCAATGACTCCTAAGGCATTCTACGATAGTGTTATGACTACTGTGGTTATGGGGATTAATCGAATGGCTACGGATGGAGAAATTACTGCGAAAACAGGCAGTGGGTTGCTAACGGCAGCTAATCAAGTCTTAATGAACGCTACTCTAAAAAATGATTTTTTTGTAGGTAATTTCGTCCCTAATACGTATAGGGTCAATGCTACTGGAGTAGACCCTCAATCAGGAAACTCATTAATGGGGGCGATGGCGTACTCCGTTACAGCAGAAGCGGATATTAATACTGGGCAAAAAGTTGTATTCTCCCCTGTGCTTCCTTCAGGAAGATCCATGAACGGAATATCGTGCAGGGGGGTATTTGCGGCAGAAAACACCCCGTTCTTTTTTACGGCAGAAATGGTTTATGCTGGAAATTACGAAGTAGAGGTAGTAATTAAGAATTTTTCTGGAACGGTAGATATTTTTGCCATTGGGACTCAACTGAATGGAACGCAATTATATATTAGGAAAATATATAACTTTAACACTCCTTCCCTTAAGCTTAGTATGTCCGTGAATGTAACAATGACGATACCTTAGCATTATGAATATTTCTATATTTCGCAATAAAATACGCTTATTGGAGGTGCAGCCTTCCGATAATTCTGAATTGTCCCAAAAAAAGCAATCTGAGGATATTATCAGGATTAATTTCACGTTGATTGAATTAGCGGATATTAGGATAGGCGACTATATAGAGCACACCAAAGCGGGAGTTATCTACACACTAAACAAACGGCCCAGGGTAACAGAAAGCCCTAAGAATTACCAATATGAGTGTATATTTGAAGGCCCTATCCACGAATTAAGGAAAACAAAAATATTTCTTATTACACCTAAACAAACGGGGTACTATAAGGATTATAAATTTTCATTGACTGGAAATGCTCAAACTTTTTTGAGTTTTATTGTTGATAACCTAAACAGAAATTCAACGGGGTATTCAGTAGGCAGCTATACCCCAACAGGGATGATAACGGTGAATTTCAATAACTGGAATGCCTTAGAAGCCATAACAGAGCTATCTAATCTATTGCTTTTTTCGTGGTATTTGGAGGGTAAAAAATTACACTTTACCACAAAGACCACTAGCACTTCTTATGTATTGCAAGTAGGCAAATTAAAGGGGTTCACACAATTAACAAGGATTAGGATAGACAGTCAGGACACGGTAACTTGTGTATATGGGTATGGCGCAACCTCAAACCTACCCCCTCGTATTGCTACACCCCCACAAATAACATACGATAGCTCATTATTGACTGAAAACAGGCTATCCTTTGTAGGGGTGGGCGGAGAATCAAAACTTGAAAAAAATATTGCATTATTCGGAAGGATTGAAACCGTCCAAGAATTTGACATTTCTCCTGAAAAAACAGGAAGTATAACTGGGATTAATTCGGGGGATCTGCGGATATTCACCGATACTTCAATAGAATTTGACATTGAGGCGCAAAAGATACAAGGAATCAAACCAAAGATAACATTCCTTACTGGCTCTTTGATAGGGCTTACTTTTGATATTTCATTTGTATTTTCGACTAAGACGGTAACAATGGATTACTATTCGGATGAAAGCGGGCAATACCCTAATTCAGTAATTAAGGCAAATATAGGGGATCAATACAAGCTATTTGATATTATCATGCCGCAGAGTTACCTGACGGATGCCGAATCTCGTTTGAAAGACGCTACTCAGGCATACCTTGATTCAAACTCATCGAATATTGAGGTATATGAAGGAACAATAGACGAGTATTATATCAGAGCAAATAGTATGGCAATATTTCTGGGAGACTTCATCAGGATAGTTAGTGCAACATTTGCCATAGATAATCTGTATGAGGTAAAGGAATTAGTTCAAGGGATAACCAATCCTTACAAGTACACTATAAAATTTGGGGATGTGCTCCCTAAGAGTTTGCTCAGTTCGCTAAAAAGTATTAATTTTGCAAATAAACAAGAGATATATAACATCAATAAGAACACATACACTATTAACGAAAGCAATAACCAGATTACCAATATCTTAGGGCAGGATCTAACATGGCAGGACTTGTAAAATATATATACGGAACGGAAGCTCAAATCTTGTCCTTAGTTGAGGGAGACGCCAATTGGATAGACCGTGCATTCTACTATCCGAGTGACAAAACCTATTTTTTTCAGGTTGATAACGGTGTCATGAAAAAATACGGAGCGGGGGTTTTTCAGGGGGTAGGAGTTACTTTAAATGGTTTTATCGTTGGCGGGATTAAAGAGTTAATAGAGGCGGAAGAAGTCCTGAACATCCCAAATAATTATGCTTATAATAGCTATTATTTGACAGTGGAAGGCAGTGTTGATTGTAGTGGAACAATAAATATCAAGTAAATGGGACAGGTAAATATAAAGAGAGGCAGCACATTCAATGTACCGCCTACGGATTGTCTAGGATACGGTTTTGATTTGGATGGAAACCCTATTAAAATCAATAGCGATGGCTCGTACATTATTCTCGGATACAGTCAGAGCTATGTTGCTTCTATAATGGCTAATAGAGGGGTGGGCCCAGATAACATGCGCCCTACCATAAATAATACTGGAGACACTTATGTTTCCAATGACACATTTAGGATCTATGTTGCGATAGACTCCGTTACCTGGGGGTACTCAGCCCTAAAAGAAAGCCAATTTGTCACCTATCCTACGACACCATATTCAGATATATACCAATATTCAAATGGTGCGCTATATATACTGGGGATCAATCATATTGCGCAGACAATTGACGGCATAAAAACATTTTCATCATTTCCCATAACCCCCTCCAGTGCCCCGACAACAGACTATCAAGTAGCTAACAGAAAATTTGTGCTTGATAGCGTAGTAGGGTTATGGGATGATAGAGGAAATTATGATGCTAGTGTTAATGTATTTCCATCAACAGGCGGGAGTGGTACTGCCGGGGCTATTTTGAAAGCAGATATATGGTTGATTATTATAGGAGGGACACTAGGAGGGCAAGCAGTAGTGGCGGGACAGACCGTAAGAGCATTAGTAGACACCCCTGGGCAAATTGTAGGAAATTGGGCTATATCTGCTTCTGGGGGAGGCACAGGAGGTATTTCAGCATTCGATGCTGCCGTGTCTACAATAGGCGAATTGACTAGCGCATTGGCAGCGGGGAAAATTAATATCCTCCTACTAGCCAATGTTACATTGATTGCTAATTTGAGTATCACCGCAAGTACAACTATTACCGCAGCCAACCCATTATATACCATTGATACAGCAGGATACCATTTCATTTGTTCAGTAGGGATAACCATAAATTTTGTAGAACTTACATATACCGTTGGTGATGCTTATGCCTTCCTTTCGCTCATAAATGTAGCGACCGTTAATTTTGAAAAATGCACGATAAATATTATAGTAGCTGGAGGGGTATTGTTTACTGGTATTAGATTCAATACCAAAATGAATAATAACGTATTCAACGTATCCAGCAATTCAGTAGATGTTATGTTTGCAGATCTCTTATATGCTGGTGATATTATATTCACAAATAATATTGTGAATGGGGGTAGTGCTACCACTGTATTTACAATTCCAAAGTATGAACCTGTTAATGTAATAGTTTCAGATATAATAGTTAATGGATTGTTCTTATATTTATATTTTGCAGGGTCAGTATCTAATATCCAAGGATATGCAACAGGAAATATCCATATATCCAACGCTTATCAAGGGCGACCTTCATATGGAACGAACATATACCTTCCTGCAATGACATTGAGAGCGGGTAATAACCAAAACCAGAATGATATAATAACAAACGGTAAATTCTTGACATTAAGCATGAGTAATGGCAAGCGAATATTAACATCAATAGAATTTGTTAATGCCATAACAATAGGGACTGTAAGGAATATATTAAATGCAATTAGGACATTAAATACATTAACAATCAGTGCAGAAAATAACCAAATAGTCAATGGTGAGTATATAGGCAATATTTCAATATCAGGTACAGCCGATTCAACAAAACTAACAGGAATATGCTTAGGGACGATCACATTGGATGCTGGTGTTGAGAATTGTGTTATCGACATTGGAGTTACAACCGCGGACGACATGTACGGGGGAAATGCAAGTATAATCAATAATTCGGGCAATAATACCAATCGGATAAGCAAATATAAAATATAGGGGTATGAAAAATGTAATTAATAAGACGAAGGGGTACATTTTGCAAATAATTAAGAGCAGTAGCACCTTTGAGCGTGTCTATTATGACTATTATGATAATGGGGTGGAATATGCAAATGGGATAAGAAGGAGTTCAGATAATATCAAAATTAACAAGGATATTATTGCAGACCAAGGATATAACACACCTGATTTTGAGGTTTATATTAGTGAACAATCATTAAAGGAGGCAAAGTCCGGCAGTGAATTGGCCATAAAGGCAAACCAATGCTGGGTATTCAACAAGGGTGCGGGAAATGTAAACAATACGGTAAGGGTGTCGATCCCTTCTGAGCTAATTGTTAAGTACATGTACACTGGTAATGATATTGACACCTTGTTAGCTTCATATAGGAGCACATACGCTCCTTACACAAATAATTGCAAGTATACAATAGTAATTTATTTTATAGCTATCCCTGCGCCAGATTTGGCTATATTAGAGGCATATCTAAATGAAGGGGTATTAATCGAAAATAAAATATAAGATATGATAGAGCCGGGTTACACAATATTGAATAACCACCATTTTGCCTCGTTTTCTTTGGCGGATTCAAACGAAGCGGAAGCAGTCGGAAGTTATTTTGATCTTATCGCAGGCAGGGCGGGAATTTTGTCCATTGTTTTCGGTGATGGGCAGGGGTACGCTAATTACATGTTTACAGCGGCCGGGGCATTAACTGAAATATACAAATCGGTAAATGTCTTCACAACATTGCAAACAGGAACTGACCATGTGATTATTAAGGATAACGGTACAAATGTTAGGATAGTGAATGAGATGGGGGCTGCGGTAATATTTACATTGGAAATTCATTACACGTTATAAAAGGAAAAGGAGGGGAAAGAATATGGAAAATGAACCGAGTAAAGAGGATTACACTAAATTGTATCAGGATATTAAATCCGCAATAGAGGATTACACTAAATTATACCATGATATTAAATCCGCAATAGAGCAAATGGATAGTGGTTTTAAAATCGTAAATGTTACCTTGCAAGCGCTTATAGATAAAATGGAATCTTACGATACCCGCTTGGCATCATCCGAAAATGTTACGGATATTTTTAAGGTATTTTTCAAGTATAAATGGCTATTAGCATTAATATTATTAGGAATATATACATTATTAACTAATTCCACAATTGAAAAATGGATTGGACGACTATTTTAACAGGGTTGATCCTCACCATAATTAAGATAGCAATCTTATTTATGGTGATTTCCGTATTTACCTGTATGGTACGGCGGCATAAAAGGCGTAGAAAAAATGCACTAAATAACTAGGTATGGTAAGCATCACCATAAGACATTCTGAAAATGCTCCAATAATAAAGGAAGTAGAGGTATGTGTAGGCGATAATATAAGGTATTATAACGGAAATAAGGCTAAAAAATTAGCAAGGATTATTTACACAAAAGAGGAGGTATTATTACAGTACCTCCTTAGATATTTCATATGACCTTGCTTATACCTTTGTTATTTTGTACCTCGAATACCTTATCTGCATAAGCAGATAGTTTTGGTTCATGGGTAATTATTATGAATTGAATCCCTAATTTTTCACTAACCTCCTTAATCATTGCCGAAGCTTTATCCCTGAGACTTTCAGATACAAACCTCATAGGCTCATCAAGTATTATCGTGCTCCTCGAATGCGGAGTTTGTAAGGACCAAGAAGCAATACGTAACGCAAACGAAGCAATGTCAACAGCGCCACCTCCACTTGCTGAGAGTGGGTCTATTCTATTTCCTTCACGGGAAAAATAAATATCACATTCCGTTTTGTTCCGTCTGTTGACAAATTCCAACTCCAATGTGTAAGGATTAGGGAATACAGCTTGCAACGCAAGTGAGGTAATGTCGGAAATATGGAATTGGAGTTGCTCCTGAGTCCGTAAGCCTACTTCCCGTATTATTTCCTTAGCTTGCTCGTACTTCTCCAACTCCCTAGTTTCCACTTTCACAAATTTACGTAAACTAGCCAAATCTAATAGTAATTGGTTTTTCTGACCTTTTAGGCGTTCCAATTTATTCCGAATTTCCTGAATTGTAGTTTCCATTTTCCATTAAAAGTTGTTTGATAATATCATATTCTTTTGCTTCATCCAATTCCTCTTTCTTTTTTTTCATTGCTACCGTAGGACTTAGAAAGTACTGGTTAGTGATATTGCAACAATTTTTATTTTTCTTGCCACTGCCACATCTGCACATAGCATTGCGCCCAGTCTTTTTACAGATCAAAGGCTCACCTTGTCCATTTATCAATGTGAATGAACGTCCTTTATTTATTTTACTCATCCTCTTCGCTTAAATAGGTTTCCTCTAATTCCTGTGTCTTTTCCTCTATCTCCTCACTGAGTTGTTTTATTTCTTTTTCAAAAGTAATAATTTTATTTTTCGCCTCTGCTAAGGAATTAATACCCCAATCCTCATTAAGTTGTTTTAGTAGCGCCTTTTCCTCACCTTTCAATTCCGAAAGCTCGACCTTAGTCCTCTCAATTTCTTTTTTCTTAGCAAGCAATTCCTTTTCCGTAATCATATCATTTTATTTTTTAAGATTTCGTCTTCCAAAATATGCTTCAATCTATTCCGTTGCTCTGGATGGCAATTGGCTATTAAGAAAGTGTTGGTTTGATATTTGATACAACCTCTCCAATGCGGAAAGTAAATTAGAACATGGTTAATTAATAACCTTCGTGCAGGTGTTAATAACTCTCCTCTTTTTTTCGTCCGTACCATACGCAAGTTTTTTAATGTTTCAAAACTACTCCATAACTCGATATATAATATCCATAACAGATTTCCTTATATCGTTAACTTTAGCCCAACGTGCCAAATTTTCCTCAAATCCATTACCTGTCTGCCAATCTTGGTTTAATGTTGTTATGAAAGCATCTATTCTATTATTACGTTCCTCTTGCCGTTCAATATGTTCTCTACTAATCACATCGGATTCAATAGGGATGTATACAGGACTTACTGTGTTGGTGTCTGCATACCATAAGTATACCCTAGGCTTGTGATCTTGTTGACTTGCCGTAGTCCTGAATATAGAACCAGGATTTACCAATAATCTCCCTTCAAATTCCTCAACAAAAGGTTTATGATTGTCTCCTGTTAGGATTAAATCAAATTGAGGGTATTTCCTTAGTAATGAAGCCGCCTTTGGGTCAGTACATCCCGGCCACGGCTCTTTACCTTGATAGGTCATGATGTGCCAAATCAATGTAGGTTTCCTGAAAAGTTGGTCATGTAATAATTTGACAGGCGATTGCCCCCAGTGGATTCCTTCTAAAATACATAATTTACCCGCCGCTGCTAAGGTATTCACACCGCTTTTTACAGCTAATTCCAAATTGTGTTGCGGCAAATCATGGTTGCCGTATATAGTGTAAAAATAATCAGGAAGTCGCAACATGGTTTTGGTGAGTAGTTCAGGAGAAGGTTTCCAAAAATCAAATAAATCTCCCGAATGAACCACAGGGCAATTGTGTTCCTTTTGAAGTTCGGAAATAAATTGAACTTTTCTCCATTGAGTCTCCTCAAAATTGTCAAGCCGACAAACAGGAGGAACGCCTTCTTGTAGATGCCAGTCCCCTGTCAATATTGCATCGACTTTTTTACGTTGTATATGTTTAGTTCGTATCATATATGAAAAAATCTTAATTGATCAGATTCTCGTTGCCAACAATATCAATATCACCAATAGGCCTATTTAAGGAAATTCCTCTAATATATAACATCAGGGAACCAGCTAATCCAAAACTTGGATTTAATTCTAAAAATTTATTCGCAATCTTTATTAATTGTACGGCTTCCATATTATTTAATTTTTGAATTACACAACGGACAAATATCGGGGAATTCACTTTTAAATTGCGCTTCTAATATCTTTACCTGTTTTTCTTTGGTCGCCTGCATTATTTTATTATCTGCTATATTTTGATATAGTTTTGCTATTTTAATTGATTCCTGCAAAGATTTTGCCCGGTTTTGATATACTATTAGTATTTTATTTATGCTGTCCTCTGCGATTATTGATTTTTCCGCCTTTTTTATTTCCTCTTGCTTTCGGAAATACTTAATGGAAATATTGTTCAATACTTCCTTTTCTTCGACCAATACATTTTTTCTATTGTATTTTTCCAAAATATAATTAATCGCGGCTTCCTTACGTAATTTACCAAGTATACTTTTTGTTTTTTTTGTAATATCCTCTATTCGTACTTCCATTCCCTTTAATATTTTTATCTTGGTTTTCAATTTCTCCTCTTGCAAAACCATACTCTCTACTCTAATCACATACGCCTCAAAATTTGCTAATGTAGAGTACCTTTGTAATTCCGCTTCCTTTGTTTCAATTGATTGTTTAGCATACGTTATGCCCGAAGTTTTTGCTTTAATTTCCTTTTGAATATTCTGCAAACCTCGGTCTATTTTTTCAAGTCCTGCTATCCTATTGAAATGTGCAGCGACCGCTCCACTAGTATCATTTAATAAGTAAGGACTATCCATTTGTTGTTGAAGGTTGGTCTCATCCATATTTAATATGGAAAGTACTTCGTCAGGAACTTCGGTGCCGAATGCCTTTAGTGGTGCGGTATCAATTATATACGTTTTGTCCGTTCCGTTCTCCGCTTGTCTACGAGACACAAGATGTCCTTCCGTAGTGGTAATGCTTACAACTGTCTTACCTCCCCAATTCGATTGGAACTCCTCACCTAAAGGACGGTTTGTCATCAGCCATTTCAAAGCTCTAATAATTGCAGTCTTCCCACTGTCCGACTGTCCGACAATTACATTCATGCCTTTATCAAATTCCATAATAGTATCCTTATGGCTTTGAAAATTTTCTATTTTTAGAAGCCTTATCATAATAACATCATTTTCAGTATATTAGATTGATTTCTGGCTAAGTAATGAATCGCTAAGGCATCCGCCACTGCCTCATCTTTGTATTGGACATTAAACCATGATACCTTATACAGTTTATTCATTCTGTTAACCATTTCCATCTTTGTTGCGGTTTGTTTGCCTAAGGCATTCTTTTTTGAATCTCCTTCACTGTACCACTCAACTCCGATATTGAGGGTGTCTCCGAGCGTCTGCACAATACCCAATACTATACCCAATGCAGTAGCCGCAACTGCGGACTGGCTTCCGTGAGGTTGTTCGGATACGATATAACAAACATCATGCTCCTCAATAATTTGTAATAATGCTCTATTTATTTCCGTAATTCGACGGCAACGGTCATCGCCCTTTCGTATCCTTAGCTTTTTTCCACTAGGCTCTGTTTTAATACAGCCTTTGGCAATTAGGTGATTACCCTGCATTACTACATAGCCAAAGGCGGTCAAACTAGGGTCAAAACAAATTATTCGTTTCCGCTCACTTGCCTTAGGTGAATTCTTAGTTCTTTCCATTTTTTGAATTTGTAATGTACACATCCGCAGCTATTAACATTGTCATTACTAACAATGCGATTACCATTTCTATATGTAATTTATATCTTCCTGCTTGTGAAACCATTATGCCTATTAATATCCCTATTATATATCTTATCAGTATCCTCATTTTATTTGGTTTTATGTGTATTTTGATTTACGATTTAGCCGTATGCTTTCCTCAAAGGAATCCCATTCCTCTTGGACTAGTGATTGTAATTTTGTGTATAACCGCTCATCCTCCATTTGTGCTATCATTTTCGCACGTGTGCAACTCTCAAATGTAAAATCCCCATTATGGTTTATTTTAGCAGATCCCCCACCCGACCAACGTTTCATTTCAATAAGATAATCAATACAGCTACCAATGTCATCTATCCCATAATCATAATATATATCAAATTTTACCTCCCTTTGCTTTCCAGTTATTTTATTTTTGGAAATTTTAACCTTAATGGAATTTCCTATTACGGTATCCTTTTTCCTAATACTGCTACCATTAACTGATAACCACAATTCATGATGAGCATAAAATTTTAATGCACGTCCTCCAGAGCGGGTTGTTTTTTGAAAATCTCTGGGGTCCACATTATCTCTGGTTTGTGAAATAATGAATAAGGCACTATTTGTGTCTGCTATCCCACTTGTGATGCCTCTCAATATACTACTTGCTGCTTTTGCCTTAGCCATTCCGTACGTTCCGGGTATATCTTTTTTATCCTTTTCCAGTGCTTCGGACATTTCCTCTACTTTTTTCTGGTCTTCTAAGGCATCCAGTGCATCAAAACTGTCCAATACGTAAATGAAAGGTACCTTCTTCCTAAGCCAGTGCATTACATTTGCCTGTAAATGTTGCACAGTGCAACTATAATTGTCATCTTTGTCCAATCTAGGAGGGATTATCCTGGAAGCTGCATTAACACCAAACATATACTCCATGTCAAAAGAATTTGCCCGTTCAACATCATCATAAATTAATGAGTAGGTATCAAACCTTTTTCTGGAAGCCGCTTCGGCGAATGCAGTCAATGCAAGGATAGACTTCCCTCCATGACTAGCACCTATAATATTAATCATGGTTCCCTTCTTGGCTCCACCGTGGACTGTCCCTGACATTGCCAAATTAAGCAGAGTAGACCCCATTGGGATTAACTCAGAAGTGATCGATCTACCATTGGGAGTCTTAATCGCATCGGAAACCTTCCGTTTCATTTGTGCATGTAAGGATACTTGTTTAGTCCGCTCCATTTTGTATCTGTTTTATTATTTTTGTGACCACATCCGTATCTATCCCTTTGATAATTAATTCCTTTCGTATATCTATTAGAAATTTTCTTAAAGCCGCGCTATTATGTACCCTTCCTGATTCATACAATCCAATGGCCTTTTTTACCAATATAGCAACCATTGCATCAATTGACATTGTTTTTTCATTAGCTTTATTCCAAGCCTCTAATTCATTGCAAATAATGGCTGATTTTGAGGTCTCCATTGTCATTGCATATAAGGTGATGTAGGTATTAAGATGTAGGGGAAAATGAACCCCTACAAATTTAACCTCCTTACCTCGTGTGGTTGATTTTCGGGAGAATAATGTCATATTAATTACCCTCCTTTTTATCCGAACAATCTCCCCATAAAGGACAATCATCACAAGCGGTGTCCGTGTCCGTGTCTACTCCGAATTCCATTCCTTCTGGGCATTCCTCGTCCTCTTCTTTTTTACCTTTGGTCTTTGAAGACTTCTTTTTTGGAGAGGTAAGGTCTTCTTCCTCCTCCTCATCAGGTTCTACTACTTTACGTGCGGGTTTACCTACTCTTTTTTTAGGAGCTTCATCCTCTTCCTCTTCCTCCTCAATCTCGACTATTTGCTGCCTTTTCTTTGGATTAGGTATCGTTACCCCCAAAGTATCCGCTATTAATTTTGCTAATTCCGAAGTTGAGGAATAGTCGTCCTCATCAATTTCAAGGGCATATGATTCCGCTACCTCTAATAATTCGGTATCATCCATGTCAGATAAATCTCCCCAACTCAGTTTAACCTTATTTTTCGTGGATACAGTTTTACCTACTCTTTTTTTAGGAGCTTCATCCTCCTCCTCCTCCTCTTCTACTATCTTTGATTTTGTCTTTCTTTTTGGAGCATCATCCACGTCCTCTACACCTTCCATTTCAAAGAACTTAGCACTAAGTTCATCATAGGTCAATTGTTTTAGCACCTTGTCCAAATCCGGTACATCGTCCAAAATACTCTCATCGTAGGCTGACTTCCGTTTGTTGAAGTCAATCCTTCCTGCTTTAGCGTATTTATTTTTTTCAAAAACTTCCTCTGCCCATCTCACGGCTAAAGTAAGTCCTTCCTCAATGTCGGGGAAAATTTCATTGTCTTCATTCTCCTCTAATTCCTCATTTAGCAGGTCCTGAAAATTGAATTGTGAAAAATCGAAAATATGTATCTCCTCCTCTCTTTTTTTCACCCCTATTGGGATAATAACATACAAGTTCCTATTGGAAGTGTTGTACCCTTTTAGCTCATCTTTTTCCGCACCTTCTTTTGTCCTTTGCTTTTTGTACTCACAAATTGGACATTTCTTACCAAATGAGGCCAGACACACCACTGTCTCGTTGTTCACCCCTACTTGCCTGTGAGTTTTGTAAGGACGCTTGTACCATAAATCCCCTACTCCAGCAATGCCTGCTTCGGCATTAGCGTCAGGATGCTTAGGGTCGGACACAATGTAAGGAATGATGTCAATACTCTCTTTTTGTCCAGGTACTGGAGAATATAATACTACTCCTTTCGGCAAATTCAGATGTCCAAAACCTGAATTATTCCTACTCTGTCTCTTAGCATCATTATTGACTTTTCCTCTGAAAGGCGATACCCTTTGTTTTTTTGCCATTTTAATAATTTTTAAGTTAATACTAATCTCTAATTCTCCTCTTCAATTTGCCGGCTACACCCGCATTGGTTTTTATTTGTAATTCCCTCTTTTTTTCAGCTTCCTCTATTAGGTCTCTAGGCATATTAGGGCCAGCAAAATAGCTTTGCCCATGCAATCTGACCAAATTTTCCAGCGCATCTTTTCGGGTATTGGAAATTTGCCATTTTGCAATATCAGCTATATTTTCCTTGAATTTAGCATCCATCCACTCCTCTTTGGCTTGAATGTGCCTTTTATGGGTGCGGAAATACGTTTCCAATTTTTTATCAGTGGGTTTTTCGTTCTTCTCATAACATTCCTTGCATAATTCAGCCCGTACCAATTTTATTTTCTCCTCTGCCCTTGTAAGAGCATCTTTGCATTCAGCCCAATACTCACCGTATTTAATCCCTAGTTCCGTTTGGGCTAGCCATTCTACGTCTAATGCACTTTCATCTATCTTGCAATCCTCTTTATAATCCATATCAATCCTCCTTTAATTTTAAAAGATAACTAACTTCGCAATTGAAATATTTTGCCAATCTCAAAGCTAAACCTATTTTAGGCAGTGATTTTCCTAGTTCTAAATTACATATATGATTTGTTGTAACGTCCATTGCGTCTGCCAATTCTTTTTGAGATATTTTTATTCTCGCCCGTTCCACATGGATATTTGTTGCCTTTTCCATCATTACATTCTTATTTTTCGTTGTAAAGGTATTAATGAGGATATGCTATTATCTAAGGATAGTATCCGTTCCTCCAGCCATAATAGATAAGGGATTTGGTCAAAATCAAATTTACATGATTGAGCTACTGATTTTTCCAAATCCTTAATCTCAGTAAATCCTAATTCATTGGTGTCAATAGTTATTGTATGTTCAGGAATTGCAGCTAATCCTGTTTCACACTTGTATCGGAATCTTAAGTCCTGTACGTCCATTTTGTTAATTTTTAATTATCCCAATCATTGTGTATGGCTAAAATAAAATAAGGAATTGAATAATACATCCATCTTTTTTTTGGTGCCCAATATTCTCTACAAATAAACAATGTATGTTCAGTATTGCCGGGATATTGTATGCTTGGTAAAATATAATCTATATGAATGATAACTAACCGTCCATAGCTGTTTGGTGTATATAATTTATATTTTCTCCCTACCATTAATTCCATTGCTTTTGCCATACTATTCTGTTTTGATTATTGAATAACAAGCGAATACAATTTGTGGAAATCCACTGTTATAAGTTGGTTCAAGGAATAATTCGAGAACTAAACCTGCCTTAGGATTATCTGCTTTCAGCAAAACGGACTGAGCATATCCTAATACATGCCTCCTTATGCTCTCAGGATTTTGTTGTTTTAGTCCATCAAGTATCGTAGCTATTTGTTTCCAATTAGAATTGGAGAGTAATGCTCTGCATAGTTCAATACTTTCACTTTGTTCGGCGGCTGTTTGTTTCGCTACCTTTAACCTATTCTCTGGTTCAGTGTTAAGAACCTGCTCTAATATTTGAATGGCATTTCGAGGGTGTCCCTGAGCATCAAGTATTATTTGGTCAATGACTTCCTTATCTAAGGACGACCCTTCTTTTCGGGCAATTACCTTAAGCAAGCTTTTCATGTTCTCATCTGAAAGTGGCTTGACCTCAAATGATGAACACCTACCTTTTATTGTAGAGATTAGACCGCCAGGGTCCGTAGTACACAGTATGAAAAAAACATGAGGAGGTGTGTCTTCTAATATTTTTAGAAGGGCATTTTGAGCGTCCTTACTCATTTGGTGACACTCATCTAATAGATATACCCTGTAGGCTCCCTTCATCGGTTTAAACATGCAATTTTTGCGAATCTCTCGGATAGTATCAATTCCCCGAAAGTCAGCGGAATCTATCTCTTGGAAGTCTACCTCATGCACTCCTAAAGCATGAACAATCCCCCTGCCAATTGTAGTTTTCCCACAGCCTGTAGCTCCATGCAATAAGAAAGCATGGGGGCAAGTCTTATGGTTTGCAAGCATAGAAGCAATGCTCTCAATTATTATTTCATTTCCCCGAACCTCATCCAATGAGGACGGTCGGTGTTTTTGGTATAAGCTCATTTGTTTTTTTTGTAAATTTATAAAAAATTTCTGAATAAAAAACATTTTTAAACAATTATTTTAAAAAATGTTTTTTTAAAAAGGCAGGTCATCTACTTCTGGTTTCCATTTCTTTTTTTCCGCCCAATTTCCATCAATAGGACAAAGCTCTGCATCAATACCTAATGGGACATTTATCCACGTATAATGTTTTGGGAGTAAATGGACCACAATTTGTTGCATTAAGTAATATACTGCATTTAGTTCAGGAGGGTGAATATCGAAAACCACAGCATCGTGTATCTGTCCTATTACCTTTGACTGCATATCTCTTTTTTCCAATTCCTCAGTTATTTTTGAGAATGTCCATAAAAGGCAATGGAAAGCAGAGCCTTGTACAGGGTAGTTTGAAACATCATTTTTCCCCATTACACCGCTGCAAACAAATCCTGTCTTTAAGGGAATATACCCATATTTCAAGTAAGTAGCAAAATGCTCCTCCTTCCATTCAGCATATCTGGGAAACCTGTTATTCCAAAAATCGGCCTCAATGCCTTTCAAATGTTCAGCAAATTTATCGTAGGAGTTTATTTTTTTTGAAATTAGATGCTCTGCAATGGTAATTCCGTTATCTAATTTTATTCCCATTGAAACATCCCATTTTGACAAGGGTAAGTTTACCCAATTATTGCAGATATTTTCCGCATTATTTTTGTAATAATCTCCATAGAATTGTGGAAATACAAATCCATTTTTAGCTGCACCTCTAAGCAATGAGTGGTCTCTCCTTCCTCTATCCCACTTATCAATAATAAATATTTGCCTAGCCATATCCCCGTGCATATCACTATTAGGGTCTTTGATATATTTGACCATGTTAGGGTCCTGATGATAACATGCTGCTATACACACCTCAATACCCGAAAAATCCATTTCCAACAATTGATGCCCTACCCTTGGGTAAATGGCAGACCGTATGGTAGTCATGGCTAAAGTATCTCGTTTTGGGATATTTTGAAAGTTAGGGTTATTAGATGAGCTTCTGTAGGTTCGGGCTAAGTGTAGATTGAAAAAAGGATGAAGTCGTCCATTGACTTGTTCCCTCGACACCCCTTCTAAGAATGTATCTCTAAGGTTCATTAACTTACTTCGTTTGAGGAGCATATCTAATTCAGGTATATGCAACATTGATAGTGCCTGCTCATCGGTGCTTCCCTTACCTGTCTTTGTATACTTCTTAGGTGTAAGTCCTAAGGTACCATATAGATAAGAACCTAACATAACTGGACTATCCAAATTAATAGTACACCTTGCAACGTGTCGCCAATGCTTATAGAATTTGGAATTATATAATTCATTTTCTACATTTTCTATATTTTCTGTTAATTTTTGTTTTTGCTCAATCGTATAATTCTCATCTACTCTTAGTCCTTGACGTTCAGCCTTTGCCAAATCCAAAATACCGTTATGGAATAATTCATATGCTTCCACTACATTTGCACCGAACCTGCTGCCTTTAGGTTGGATTGTATTTATTATTTTTCGCTGTAAAACCGATAAGCGATACTCATATATACTATCATATGCACCATATTGCAATAATTTGTGTTTTCCCCCTGGTATTGCTAGCAGGTCCTCTATTCGGTTGATTGAATTCGCATCCTTATCATCCTTAGCCTTAAGATACGGACTAATCTCACTGGCGTAGTCCACAATCCCAAAATTAACATAGGTTTGAAATTTTAATCCCGTTACCCCGCTTCGATTATCAATAATATGTGCAGCCTGCATAGTATCCCATAGCCATTTAACCACTTTAGTCCTCAGCTTAATAATAGACCATGTATCCTCAAATTTCATATTAGCGGCGATTTTAGCCACAGATTGTCTTAGTAGTAGGTCTGTAAAGGGCCTCATTCCATTTTTGGTAGTTGGCATCATAAAGGAGTACACGTTATTTTCAGTGTATGCTACCGAAGCGCAAACTATTTTGTGTCCTTTTGCATACGGCTTTAACCCCGTGGTCTCATAATCAAAGGCAATATCACAATCTTTGATCGCATTGAGTACCTTAAGATTATCCTCCGTTAAATATTCAATTACAGGAGGTTCAGAGTATCGAAATGGAGTATTAATCAAATCAAAGGCTTTTTTCAAATCCTGCTCCCAAATAAGTGAAGACACCTCATATTTAGCCTCTATAATCGTTTTAATTGCGAATGTAGGACAAACCCATGCTTTAAAATCCTGATCAGGTATTGTAAAGCCTCTCCACTTTTCGACCTTCCCTAAATCCGATTTCCACCTATTACCTATTACTGAGTATAGCGCCTCTTCACCTAACAATATTATTATTTTAGGCTTATGGGTCTCAATTATTTTGAGAATACTTTTCCTGCAACAATCCAGCTCATAAGTGGAAGGAATATCCGTACCCATACAATTCACGGCATATATATTGAGGCAATCTTTATGGAGGTCAATTCCCAATTTCTTGTATGTTTTTTCAAGCAGTATACCTTCCTTATTCTGGAAATGTTTTCCCCGTCTGTCCTCTATTTGAGTAGGGAAACTTCCTATATTTAGAATTCCCTTATTGAACTCCCCTGAGGCTTTCATTTTCGGTGTGTAGCATCCCTTGTACCTGCCGCAGGATACACAGGAGTAAACCTTCCCATCGGGACGGGAATCACTGCTTGTTTCCTTAGCTGAAAAAAATCCTTCTTTCATAAGTAAAATTATTGAACCATTGTTACATACTCCCAATTATCTCCTTCAAATCGCAGACGCTCTGCATTTATAATGCCTTGTGAGGTTTGTTTCAAAATATCCTTTAACAAATATGGAGGGATGGAGAAAGTAATAGGTTCTCCAGTATATGCTATTCTCTCCTTTTCCTCGAATCTGCCTGTCTCGGATGCTGATATTACCTTAATCATCCGTGATTCAATGATAATGGTAATACTTTCATCCAATATATGTTCCCGCTTTGAAAATATACTTGCCTTGTCCAAAATAGACAATAGATTTCCCGGAAATGTTATTGCTGTACCTTTAACGTGCAATATCTCAACAACTTCGGGATATTTCTCCTCAAATATCCGACAACTCAACACAGCTCCATCCTCTGTTTTGAAATGAACCCATCCTTCCCCCTCAGCTATATGTGAAGGAAACATCTTTATCACCTTGCTGCATACATTTGCAGGTATTAGGAATGGCTTTGTTTCGGTTTTGGATGTTAGTGTATACTTAGCGATGCGAAAGCTATCACTACCTTCCACTGAATCTCCATTAACGTGGACACAAGTAAAAAGCGGTCTGGACATATTCCTTGAGCATACTGGCATACAAAAATTTAATCCGCTACAAAAATTGTCAGGCAATTTTTTCCATTTTTTAATTACTCCAATTTCCTCAATAGGTAGCACCACATCAACATTTAATTTCAATGCAGCTTTGGATTTTCCTGCCTTTATTATCAATTCATTTTCCTTAATTTCCAAGTCAATCTCCGTAAGTTTGACCTTAGATATGAAAGCATGTAATTCAAAGGCAGATATAGCACCTTCCATATCTAATCCTGACAATGGACAGGAGATACTTATTTCATCATTATAAGTCACCACATTTCCCTTAATGAAACAAAATGAGGTACTTTGTTCGATCATTTCTTTACTAGCCAGTCCGGGCTTCACTGTTTCCAGTGCTTTTATTAATTTTAGTCTATCTATTATCATTTGGTATATTTAAGTTTAATTGTCGCTTCCAAAGATGTTCGGTAAAAAAAGGATTGCAGTCTACCTTTTAGGTTATCAATTCCTTTGTCTTTTAAAGTATTCCATAAGAAAACTTCCTTTTCCAAATGGTATGCTCCTGCAAAGTAAAAGCACATTAGTTCATTTGTGGGATTAATTTGTTTCCTGGTGGAAAAGCTCCAAGGCCAATTAGGAACACTTTTTTGAATTATTAAAGAGTACATCAAATAATTCCATGTCATTCTGTCCGCTTCTAAGGTACTCAAATTAAATGTATTAGTACCATGTTTTTCCATCAATGTATTGAAACTATTTAGCAAACCTTCGGTAAATTTATACCGTAGTGGTGTGTCCCTTGATGAAATTTGGACTGGGATTAATTTTTTTTGCGTGAAATTAGGAATGACTATACTACCATATCCTGCAAGTTTCCTACAGGTTGCACTATCAACAGAATACCACGGGTACCTTAACATTAGTGGAATTGAAGTGCAAGCAAAACCATGTAATTTTACTTTTGGTAAACCATTACTATCAAGTAATTCCTCCTTAAAAAGTCTATCCAATAATGGTATTAATACTGCGGTAGTATTAGGTACTAGCCCGCCTAAGGCAATGTACTCGTATTTCCTTAATAGTTTTCTAAGCCATTTCAAATTCGACCCTATATGGAATACTGGAATAGGATTTAGCCCCTGAGCTTCTAACGTTAATTGATTTCTATAAGTTAGGTCTGGATTATTGATAACATCAAGATTAGAATATGTGGTTATTTGGTGTTTGTGTTTTTTCAAAAAGGTAATATACGCCGTACGATACTCATCATATTCCGCGGTTTCCGTATAAGAAAATGAATCATACTTCCTATTTTTGAAACTGGAGCCCATTATTCCTCTATCTCCAGTTTTTCTTGATAATTTGTTGTACAGCGAAGGCGCACCGCAATCCGCAAATATTTTGTAATTAAATGTACTATCCATCTAAGGTTTGTATATATGTGAATATATTAGGAATAGCTTTGCAGCCTTTTTCCTCTATCATTTCCTTTTGTTTCCGCAAGGCAATTATAGGAGGTGATGCACAATGACTGTGAAACATTTCCACCGCCTCATCCAATGAGTTATACTTAAATTCAGCCAAATACATTTCAGAATACGATAACCGATTAGGCACAATTGGGATACAACCGCATAATACTGCTTCCTGCATGGCAATACCCCAGGTCTCCTGATATGCTGAGGAGAATGCAAAGGTACTTGTTTCCAAAATGGAAAAATACCCCTCCTTAGTATTAACTAAATCCTTGGTTCTTAAGAAGTCAAACTCCTCGGTATTGCATAATTTTGAAAATTCGGTAAATTCCTCAGGATTTTTTTCATCATCCAGTCTATGTGGGAATACCACAATATTTTCCTTGTATGCGCTATGTATAATCGGAAATATGGGGAATCCTGTTACCTTTATTTTATCAAAGTGAATAATCCTATTTTTCCATAGTAATTGCGCATGGTAATTAGTAGCCAAAAAAACCAGGTCTACGATATTCAACCAAC
>Ga0209492_1000017_pt1 | contig 60260 bp, 75 predicted proteins | sample PPLLak12cMay2015_FD_187253 | JGI IMG/M metagenome (GOLD analysis project Ga0209492, IMG submission 187253) | Freshwater sediment microbial communities from Prairie Pothole Lake near Jamestown, North Dakota, USA - PPLs Lake P7 Core (1) Depth... | ecosystem: Environmental > Aquatic > Freshwater >... | reverse complement strand
TACTTTCCGAGTAGTTTAATCATTTTGGCCTCCATAGTGATTAATTAATCTAGGATAATCAAATCTAAAATTCCCCTTCGCTTTCCCTTCCTTCCTTATACTACGCTATCAAGGGGAATAATTCAACTTATTTTCAATTTTTTCTCAACTATTTTCGTTTTGTGATTTGATTATTCAATCAGATTTAATCATGTCGAGCAATTCAAAAATGATCTTCCAATCAGGCACGTGTTGTTTATCTGCATCGTATTTTAGATACACTTCCCTTAGATAAAAGGCGAAGTCTTCATCAATCAGTACCACTGCATCAGCGGCCTCGGCTAAGTTACCAAGGGCAACATCCCATTTCTCAGGATGCCCTAATCGGGCCTCCAGCCACAGGACCATTGCCTTCCGTAGATGTTTGCGTGTGCAATGTATGCACTTGTCTATCATGTGCGCTCCTAGCGACAGAGATTGCTATAATCAATGCGTCCCGTAGCGTCAATGCGCTCAACATCATCATGGGATCGTCGCGCCATTTTAATGATACCATTCTCTCCGTCACCACCTTTAACGCGTCCTCGAAGTCTCTGGCTGGCCTTATGGTTCCGTTGGCGTCCTTCATACTCCCTCCTAATTATTGACACATAAATCATCTAGCCGTATGTTATATTTCAAATGCCCCCGTAGCTCATTACATTTCTTTTTCAGTCTCTCACTTTCTTCAAGTGTTTCAAGAATCTGTTTCTCAATATCTGGTGGCCAGTGCGCCAGTTTCACCTTTGCAATTAGTTCATCCTTTGTCATGTGCGCTCCTAGTGGCGTCGATAGCGGCAATCCACCAACTATCTGATTCATCATCACCTTTCGACCGCGTACAGAGCCAGCAACCTTTCCTCCCGCGCCTTCATCGCCGTAAGCTCGGCCTCAACCTTCAACAGTCTTTCTATCTGCATATTGAGGCTGGACGCTACAATTTCCAGTTGCTTGCTCTTTTCCGCAAGCTCGGCCTCGGCCTTCTCTGCCCGATTCCGCCAATCAATTTCGGCAGGTTGCGTACTGCAAGTATATGAGCAAAAGATCGTGCCTCTTGCGTTTATCTGCTCCCGTGTTGCCTTGTCTGCATCGAAGCGTTTCCCGCAATTAGAGCACAGTGCCATGTTTGTATTTCTCCATCTGCTTGTTCATCCAGATAACGATACCTTCATCTATAGCGTGGCAGATTTCATTAATCAAAGCTGTAACCTCTCTGCACTTTAGTCTGCTTAACCCTTTCCCCGGCTCAGTATCTTCAAAGGGCGGAATCGCTAAGTGTCGGATTTGTGCAATCACTTGTTCTTGGATTACCATATGCAGGTCGATGGCCTCAGTGCTCGCTACTCTAACTTCACCGTCCTTGAGTTTTTGTAGGTCTATCATCATAATTCCTCTAACAAGTCAACAGGTATAAATGCCAAATACCCTACGACGTTCGGACCCTCACCACCATCTGCCACTATCTCCTGATAATGACGGCGCTCTTCTTCATAGCCATCGAATTCGACAACGACTTCCTTGCACCCTGGGTAGAACACTTTTCCTGTCTGCCCCGCCTTGAAAGGAATATTATACCGCGCCATAAAGTCAGTCTTCAGACGCACCCGCTTACCTTTAACTGGAATCATTTCTCCTCCAGTATCTTTCTGATTATCTCGCACTGTTCAGGACATTTGTTGCAGGACTCTCCCATTCCAGAACAACCAATTTCCTGACAAATTTTCTTTATGTCTTCTGTAGTCATAGCCCCTCCTTCAACAGCTCACGCCAACTCTTCTTTTTCTTCTTTGGCTTCGGCTTAGGCTTCCACTGTGTAAGATTCCCAGCGGCTATCCATGCGCGTTCGGTATCGTAGCCAAGGTCCCCAACAGTAAGCAACTTGCCTTCCCATTTTAACCCCGTTGCGGACAAGTCCAACCCAAGGCACAACCCAACGTCCCAACACGGATGTAATCTGAACTCGTCCAACCGCTCATAGGGCTTCACTTCCGCGTACACAGTAATCTTTCCTATCGTGACACGGAAGTCCGGCGTCCAGCCCTGAAGATCCACCGGTTCATATTGCCACTTCCACTTCATGCAGTTAAAGAATGCCGCCCACTTAGCCTCTAGCCTCGAACGGAAGTGCACGCCGGCGTAGTCCGTTGGGTGGGCCTTTATGGTGTAGCGCATAGACTCTCCCTTATTGCGGCCTTCAGCTTCTCCACCAGCGCCTCCAACTGCACGGCATCTAGTGGTTCCGTTATCACGATGCTGGCACGTTGAAGTATCGTAGCCGTTAACACCAACCCCGTCTCAACAATCCCGACGCTGATGGAGTAATCACCATCGTGACGGCATAGACACTGGAACTCGTCAACGGAGAAGCCGGCCTTCTCAAATACCTCTTTCATCGCAATACCTCCTGCATCTTGCGGAACACTCGCATTGGCTCGATGTCTTTCCAGTAACTATTCCATGGCCTCGGCATCGGTAAAGCTATGCCACCGGCCTCACGCCACTTGAGTAATTGATCATCGGAATCATCTATCAGCAACGTGTCGCTACGCGCATGTAGATGCTTCGCCGGTGTAATGATTAATCGTCTCAATGCCTTCGGATAATTCATCGTGATCCAATGCATCTTGCCGCTGGCGCTGTAAGGATCTAGTGTCGGCGAAGTTGCGATGTAGTAATCATATTGCGACGCCATGTGCATCAGTTCATCGGCCTCTGGTGTTTTCTCCATATTGATCCAGAAGTCCTCGCCGGCCTCAGTGATTACGTTCCACACCATCGGTCCTAGCACCTTGGTTATATCGTACTCGCCGAGTGGCCAAGCGTCATCGTAATTATACAACTTGCATAATGCTCCAACGAAGTCCGTCAACACACCATCCATATCAAGGAAGATTCTCACTTTAGCCTCCTCTGTAATTTCTCTCCGATCTGTCGCCGAATCAACCGAATCATTTCATCCGATACGCCGAGTAGCTTCGCAATTTCTGTTTGTGTGTAATCTTCTACTAAGAGATTCACAACCATTCTATCGCGGGACGACAGCGCCAATGACTCTACTAATTCTTCAAACAGAATCGGATTCTCTTCTACGACGCGAGCCGCTTGTTCTGTGATCAGGTCGTACTCATCGAAGTAATTATCCTCGTCGTCCTTGATGGCATTAATCATCTGTACCAGTGGTACAAACGCATCTTCCTCACGTAACTTCTGATACGTTTCCCGTGGCATATTCACTACGTTGCGTTTCTCGATAAGATCCCGTATGAAGCGTTCACACGTTTGATAAATGTACGGCGTTATGTTGTTATCGTATAACCGAGTCGGTGCCCAGTCCACAGCTTGACAGATCCCCATCATAGCGGCACCAACCATATCGTCCGTTAGATACGGATAACGATGCGCGTACTTTGCTACTATAGACATCGCTAATCGCATATGGTTGCCCGTGATGGTGGAGGCGACGCTAGTATCACCCTGCCGGAGTCGGGCCACCAGCAGACCCAGTTCCGACGCCGGCATTGGTTTCGGTAGTTCCGACTCTTTGAAGGGTCCTGCGAAGCCTCTCCGTGGTTTCATCTTTTCCCCTTATTATAATAAAGAATTCTCTTATAGCGAAATTGTCGATACCATAGATGTAACCATTCGGATCGTAACAGCGTTGCTCCGCACTATTCCACGCTACAGCGTGTTTATCACTCGTCAACACACCATCGAATGTTTGTAGATACGTATTAATGCGTCCCTGTAGTTCGTCCTCCATTATGATGCGGTGTCTACCCCCACATCCCAGGTTCGGCATAGCCTCAACCATCAACACAGCGTAGCCATGATACAAGCCATAGTCAACGAATTCCTGGTGATGGAAGCCTCTTAACCGCCGTTCGCCACTGGCCTCCGGCCACCATACTTCCAATCCATCGTGCCCGATTGCTGCCATTAGCGCCTCTGGCGCTACGTCGAAGGCCATCGCGAATGCGTATAGCAAACATTGCGGGCCTGACTGTTTGATTAGGCGCATACTAACTCCTAGCAGGTCTATACAGTTTAATCATGAATCCCCATTTCCAGAAGACCTTGATTCCGAGTGTGATATACTGGTATGTCATCGTTTCGAACCGATAGCACATGACATCCGTTTTGACTTGCAGGAATCCTATGTCCAACCATAAATCAATATACGGCCATGGGTAAATTTCCTTGTTGAGAAGCTTCCAGATTTTATTAATCACAGATGCTCCTTACGAAATGCCACTCTTCTAAAGAGAGAGGTTCCCCATCATCTGCATCTCTCTTTAATAACATCTCCGCCAGATACTTCACTATCTTATAATCAGGATTCTCAGGATCACTGCGCCCTGCTTCAAGAATCTCATCGAGTCTTTTCATGTCATTACAGTTTAACATAAATCACCTTTTAATAAACGGCTCCTGCCCAGGGACACTGTGTCCCCGGGAACAGGAGCCTGGTGAGGGGTTAAGCTTCTGACTTCGAGTGAACTTCTTCCAGCATGTCCTCTGAGATTTCAACAAATTGATTACATGCCTTCTTGAGATCCCGATGAATCCCTGCCGCGATAATGATTACTCCGACACCTTTGTTCTTGATGTACTCGACGACAGGGAGTAAATCAGGGTCGCTGGAACCGAGAATCACCGTGTCAACACGTTCCACCACATTGACAACATCGATAGCGATACCGGCTCCCCAATTCACACGACGCTTCTCTTCGCGATCATGCTCCCTAAATTTCGTCATGAATCCGATCTGTTTCAGACAAAGGATAAAGTTCTTAGCCTCGTCCTTCACTTGCGAACCGTAGGCGTACGCCTGATACATCTCGCCGAACGTCTTGCAGTACTCAAGATACTTACGATAATCAAGTTTCCGACTCTCGAACTTCTTTCCAGTGCAATAGTATATGTTTCCAACGTCACTGAATACGGCAACTTTCTTCATTGGAAGCTCCGATTCTGGCTCCATAGTAATGCTCCCCGTTAGGGTCTCAATAGTAATAGCCCATCATAAGGATGGTATAAGAATATTCCCGAAGCCTAACGACCATCTCTACACGTGGTGTCCAACGCTACAAATAGATTTGGAGCACTTAATTTTGGACGTTGTAAATACTGTATCACTCGATTAAACAATTCTACACTGTCATTAAAATAACCCAATCCACGATTGCATTTATCACAAAGTAACCCTCTCAGTTGCCCAGTTGTATGGCAGTGATCTATTACTAAATTAGTAGTGCTATTACAGATTGCGCATTTATTATTTTGCTGGTCTTTAAATTGTCGGATCTGTACCACATCCAAACCAAGTGTCTGTAAATACCTCCCGCTATGTTTATTAGGATCTGTAGCTTCACACGCTAAACAATTTGCTACTTGATAACTTTTACCGTCTCGTATTCTAGTAGCAAATAAAATATCCACTTTCTCCTGTTTACACTTCTTACAGACTGGCATACCTACCCTTTCCATGCATCAAGATAGTACCATAAGTTCTGTGGCTTAAATAACTTTTGGTACTCTTCTTCATTACCACCAGTGATTATCCAAATCCCGCAGCCATGACTAACGAACTGTGGAAAGTCCCGTAGTTGAGCAGGGGTAAAGCGACTTCCTTTCATGTTCGGCAACTTCACTTCTATGAACCGCTGGCCATAGGTATTATGGCATGCGATTATATCTGGCAACCCCTCAGAGTACACCGACCCGTGAGTTATCTTCACGAACCAGCCTCGCAATACCAGATAATCGCGGACCTCGTCTCGGACACGGCGTTCCGGATCATCCTTTATTCGGAGTTTTGGCTTGTCCATTTTCTAACTCCGCTAGGGCCAACACTAGCAATTGTATTGCTTGCCTCAGGCCACCGGTAAAGTTGTTCTGTGCTCTTGATGTTTGTATTGCCTCTATCGCGCGTGTCATATAGTAATTGATGTCACCGTTATCCGCCACTATTTTCATTGTTCCCGGTTGCCGGGGGTTGTACTGGCACTCCCGCAGGATCCTTCGAATCTGAGTTAAGGATGCTTGCGACATGTGGGTTCTCCATAAGTTTTTGTATGAGTCCCTTTAATACTTTGTTTGTCTGATCTAGCGCGACGGCCAGATTCCCAATAGCCTTCTTATGATTCTGTAGCTCAGCCCTCAATTGGGCTACTTCTTTTGCACTTGCTGCCATCTTTGACCTTTCTAAATAAAGCGGGCCGGCCTACGAAAGCTTTCTTGATTTTAGCAATCGCTTCGTTGAGCAACACAACTTCCCGGAAGTCCTCCGTGTCCATGTGCTTATACTGTTCCCAGATTGCTTCACTGAGCAGCTTCCGGATATCCGTATACCCTTTTATTACTGCGGCTCTGGCCTCAAGCCACTGGAGTCCTTCTTTAATCTGCGGGACTGTTCGTGTCTCGAACTCCTGTTTGTACTTTGAATGCTCAATGCCACAGGCTTCTAGCACGGATGCATACTCACACATGATAGCAAGGATTTCTGAAATCATAGTACTCTTAGTCATAGTCTAGCCCCTCCAATTTAGATAGTTCCGAAAGTAACGTTGACTTACTCATTTGCATGTACCCGATTAGTCCCTTGGCTTTAGCAACTTCTCGTAGCTGTATTACGGTCTTCGATGCCAGTTCCAATGACTTCAGTTTCTTAATCATTCCGCTTACTGCGGACTTATTGCACCAGGATACGTGGTTAACACACAACAACTTCTGGTCATCTGTGAATGCATTCCACACATCCTCGAAATCGTTATCACTAATCATGTTGTCGATACTACGCAGGTCATTGACCTTGTTGTGTATCGACTTGCGTAATTCATCTAGTGTTGGTAACATTTATTTCTCCGCCCAAGAAGCTATTCGATTCGACCAATCAATTTCGAGCAACGGCACCTTGGCTTTATACTCATCTATGAAAGTTGTGACTACCTTGTCCAGCTCTGGCACCAGTGATGGTTCTATGGGACACATGATTTCATCGTGAACATTCATTGGCTGGACACGCCAAGCATAAATCCCCGCGGGTTGCAGATCCCAGATACGCTTCTGCAGGAACTTCGTCATCTGTGCACCGCTACTCTGAATTACGTGGTTACCGGCTGCGCGCATATTGCCTGCCTGCACAGCGAACGCTGCTCCAAACAACGCGCTACGCACCGCTCCACACACGGACTGCTCACGGTCTCGACGAACAACTTTAATTTTAAGCTCAGTCCATTCTTTCGGCGGAGCCTCCGCCAAGTTGAACAGCGCCTCACAAATTCTATTCTCAAGGGTGAAATATCTACGAAAGCCGAAAATTGATTCAATGTAATCAGCAGGGGTCGCCCACTCGACTTTCGTTCCGAGACCCTTCGGCTGCCGCATGGAACAAAACATATCGAAATATCGCTTACGCTCTTCCCCAAGTCTTTTGTACTTTTTAGTAAACTTATCGTACGCATCAGCAGCCGCTTGCTCCGGAATACCAACTCGATTAGACAGCGTATAGGCTTCGCCTCCATATGCAAGTGCAAACACACCTTGCTTACTTCTACTGTAATAGTCTTGGAATGCATCGTGAGCACCTTTCGATGCTATAATTTGATCATACGTCATGTGTGGGAAACAGAACTGGCCAAACAACGCATGAATCTTTTTACCAGACATCAAGTCTGTTCGTAGATCAGGGTCTTCATACACGGCATCGATCAAGACAACTTCGAATCCAGCGAAGTCACCGCCGCATAGCACTAACCCGCCATCTGCTAATGGGAAGCAACTACGCACGAACTTGTCTCGTTTAATGCCTTGTGCATTCAGGCCATCGGCCCCTGACATCCTGCTACTCAACGTCCCAATAACCTTGAATGATGCGTGGAATCTTCCTGCTAGTAATAGCTTGTTATATAGTTCTATTTCCTTCTTCGCATGGCGCGCTTCAAGAATCTCGGATGCGCGTATCGCCGCAGGATGTGGTTCATCCAGTTCTATCAGTCCTTCGCCATGACACGTTTCACATTTTTCATTTAAGCCACCGCACTCACACACCACCGACTTCCGCCACTTGCTAATGTCCTCCATGATTACTGCCTTGGTGCTTACAGCTATCGCTAACTTCTCTGTCTGGGACATCACTTGTTCCAGATACGTCCGAACAACGGCAACGCTTTCATAGTTGAAATCCAGTTTCGACAGCAACGACTCACACTTTTCCTTGAGTCTCGTGATTCCCGCCACATCAATGGCGAAACCCCTCCAACGTACAGCACCGACCATACAAGCCAACGTTGAGTCAACGTCATCAACTGAAAGGTTACGGACTTCCTGGCTTGACTCACCCCGAGCATAACTACGAGCGTCCTCTTTAGTGTGTCCAGAATCAATAGCACTAAAGTACTTATACAACATCCGAGTGTACTTAACATCATCACTAGCATACTTCCGAGCGATGCTATGGTGAAGCCAGTGATTAATATGATACTTGATATGCTCAGGCCAAGCACCTTTCCAATTCTCTGGAGTGCCGATCGCAGTACAATACGGAGCATATCCTAAGTCCTCCGGCCAGTGTTCTTTTGCCACATCGACATCATGAAACATTAGAATCTCTGATTGGTCGAATCCCAATGCATCATGTGCCAGAGCTTTCAACGCTGACGAAGGTGCAAACTTCAACATTACATCTTTGAAGTTCGTGTCAATCCGAAGGTCTTCGTCCTCAATGTCTGCAACTTGCCAACGTGCAGTCTTGTCGGTTTTACGTGCGAAGTACACATCCTTGAGGGGCACGCGTTTCGATAGTTCGTCTGCAACAAGATACGCGAGTTGTGTTGGCACACGCTTGACACGAATATCCTCACGGTCCATTGTTGATTGGTATTCTGTTTTGCGCGCATGCAACATCACATCGAAACAACCCTCTGGCTTCAGGCATGGCCCGAACCGGCCTTGGGCCTCCTTGAGTGCATACTCTTCCATGCACTCATCAAGGTACTTTGTTTGATCCTCCATCAGCAACAACGTCGTATACATTTGACAAAGATGGAAGTGGTCAAAGGATAAATTGAAGCCCACCATGGTATGATTCATGAACTCTTCAATCAGTTCTATGGTATCCTTGATCGGGTTATCCCACGGACAATATAGTTCGATCTCGCCATCGTCATAAGCATATTGGATCAGCGTAATCGGGCCGTGCAGGCCACAACATTCCGTGTCATAGTATAGGTTCACTGGTTCTCCTTAATACAGACTATCGCTATCACCATGAATCAACATCTTTATTCTAGCAAAGAGCCCTGGCCTTTTAGCCACAGCCTCCGGCCTCTTGGCTACTATCGCATGGGACTCTTCACAGGATAACCGCTGCACTTTCATTTCACGCTTTGCAATCACTTCGGTCACAAGCATTCCTAACACCAACTTGAATGCCGCGTCCGTTGTCAGATACGTGAACTGTCTGAGGATCTCTTGTCGCACTGAGGCTGCTACTTTGTCTGGAGCACACTCAGGACATTGGCCTATCTGATTATCGAAATCGATATAGTCCTTGCCGCACTTGCATTTCGTGGTCTTGATCATTAGTATTCTCCATCCTTCGGAATAGTGTACTCGACACCGTCTTTATCTGCCTGGATCTTCACAGACTCGAATAGATCATAATCAGCAATCTCGCCACAGGCCCACGCGAGTGCCCGCGTCCAGACGCCATTGCCAATAGTCTCTTGCATATGTTCCATCATCTGCATTATTTCTACTTTGTTACGTTGCTTCTTATCCGACTTCTTCTTGCCCTGAGCCTTGACTCTGGCCTCGGTCTTGCCCTCTCCACGGATAACGCTTTCTTTGATCTTCTTCGCCGCAATTAAACGAGACTCTCGGTCTGGCATGGAATAAATTAAGCGAATGTCACTTTGCTTAATGATGCCGGCCGATGCCTCTTGTTGAATCTCGTCGGGTAACTCAAGCAACATGTATCGAACCTGAACCCAGCCTCGGGACTTGTTCAAACATTCTGCGGCATTGACTTCCCCGACTCCGAGTTCCTTGAGTCGGCTAATTGCCTTCGCTTCCTGCAGAATGTTCAGGTCTTTTCTATCCAGGTTCTCTTTGAGATTAATGATACGACACTTCACTTCATCCATCTTCTCGCGAACGATGGCATGTATCGAAGTCTTCTTCAACACCTTGTGAGCATAGAATCTTCGATAACCTGCTACCAGCAGAAACCTCGCACCTTCGCTTCGTCGAGGATCTTTGTCTTCGAGGGGCGTAATCACAACTGGTTGTATCAGACCCTCTTCCTCGATGCTCTTCGCAAGTTCCACAACATCGATTGGCGCAATCGGGCCTCTGGAGTTGAACGAGTCGTCTGGAAAAATCTCTGTTAATAATACTTCTTGGATCTGCATAGGTGTTGCGGTCATTAGAATAACTCCTATAGGCTAGTTTACAGATTTAATTTCGGCTTTGGTTGGGCCACGTCGCTCTTTTAGACATTGTTTAGCAACTTTGACCCTGGCTTCAAGATTATCAAATACAACTTGCGTGTGTTTATTTTTGAATTTCTTGAGACTTACCTTACCAGTAATCATAGTTATAGCTGCCGCAAGTAACATCTTAGCTTCTGACAATTTTGTCTTTGTATTCGTTGTCTTGAAATATTCATTAACGTCTGTCATGAGAATAACCTCCGGCCTCTGGCCTCAAGCCACGCATATACTTCACACGGTGTCATATGCGTGAATCCTTTCATTGTACTCACCGTAGCAACTGCCTGACACATTGCTTTCTCAACTACGGTCTTTTTCTTCTTGCGAAGCAACGTCGAGAATCTCATAAAGCCTCCTTTATATTCTATGTCGGCCTTTTAATTGATTAAGTGCAGCAAAGAAATTAAATGCAGTTGGAGCCTGTCTAAGATACTGAGTAGCTTTTATTAAATTCTCTAATGAATCTTTGAACATGCCTATTGCAGAATTACACTGGTGACACAAAACACCACGCACTGTACCAGTTTGATGGCTATGATCAATTTGTAATTGTTTCCTACCTCCACATATTTGACAACAATCACCGGCGGCCTTAAATAGTTTTTCTGCTTCTATAGGTGATAGGCCGTACAGTGTTGCTAACTTATTCCTTTTCATTTGATAGTAATCATATTTACGTATGCGAGTAGCATCTTTTACTTGTTGACATTTCTTACAATGTGAACAGTGCCCATCACTAGATTTCTTATCCAATGCAAATTCAGTTATCTCTTTTTCCTGATCACAAATTCTGCAAGTTTTCATTTTGTCTCCGGGCTCTTAAAGACTTCGTCAAGTTCGCCCATACTAATCTTTTGTAAGTCCTTCTTCTTTTTAAGATTATCCAAGACATATTGATCTGTTGGTAAGTGAATGTAATCTACGATGGTTGCCCCACGATTCTTATCCATTCCAGGGCGATGAAATCTATCCTCTGCTTGGAGCCTTCCTTCACCACTGAAATCATTGCTAAAGAATATCTCCGTAGGTGAAGCCGTGAGCGTCAGAGCCATGCCACCGGCCTTCGGATGCCCGACGAAGCACAGCTTCGGGTACTTCTGTAGGAACTCACTACGGCGAGGATGTGATCCATCCATTGCCATCAGACACTCTCTATCGTCGAGCGGCTTACCTTCTTCATCTAATGCGCAGTATCCGCGACCATCGACACGCAGCACGCTCCAGCCTTCGCTCTGACAGATTTTCACAATCCGGTCGATGGTACCTGTGAATCCTCCCCACACGATTAAACGCCCGACATCCTCGTGTGCATCAAGATCCTCTTTGAGTTGATCATCCTTCGGACAAGGTACTTCATCTTGTGACCGCGTGTACGTAGGCACTTGCCCGACTCCAGCACAGTTATCGCATTGCATCTCTTTCATCTCGAACTGTGCTTCATTAACTTCTTTCGTCGGAGCAGTTGTATCGATTTCTTCGCGTGGCACTGGAATGTTTACAACACACTTTCCATGACAACGCGGGCATTCCATGTACTCGCCGGTCTCAATTTCCTTGTACTGGAAGCCATCCGACAACTCGCGCAACAGAGTCAACACCGTAATAGCACGAGACTGGACTTTCTTGATGTGCTTCGCCAGTTGAAGAAGATCCGGTGCCGGCTTGATGACTACCACCCTGTACTGTTTCTCTGGCAGATCCAGACAATCCTTCTTGAACTTGACAAGCACTAGCCCACGCATTCGCTCATATAGCAACGCGACCTCGTTGCGTCCAGGCTTGAATGGGTGCACAGGCGTGCCATCCATGCCACGCATCAAGTCGTGTACTTCGTTGTCTTTCATCAAGCCACACTCACAACGATTCTCAGAATCACGCCAGCCTATCAAGTGCGGATACTTACCACCGGTCAACATGTTTTCGCGTTCTTCAACGATAGCCAACCGACTACGGAACTTGTGTATGTTGCCTTCTTTGAAGAACCCTGGCTGTGCAACTTCTGTTTGCCAGAACCAATCCACCGGCGACTTCGGTGCTGGAGTTCCAGACATGAGGATTACGTAACCTTCCATACCCCAATCACTGCGAACACCATCAGCCAGCGCCATTGCGGCCTGGCTACGTTGTGCTGTTGGAGTTTTGATTTTGGATGACTCATCAAAGATCACGATGCGAGGAGCCTTGCGTCCCGACTCCCAGTTTTTCATTTCTTTCGTGAGCTGTTCGTAAGTCATCATTCGTGGCATGACACCAGATTGCCATTTGAGAAGTTCAAGATCGACAGCCCGGACACCGGACTTTGGCCCAATGTACCAAGCCTCTTCGCCTCTGACACCAATCGCTTCCATGATTTCTATCGCGGCAAGAGTCTTACCTGTATTCTGATGATTAATCCCGTTGTCATCAAAGTAGTTACCGTAAACAGGGACAGTTAAATCATATACCCATGTTGCTGGTTCCGTAGTTATTACTGCATTCTTTAGTGACAATGCCCCTAGAAGCTGGAATGAACTCGGGATTAGATGATCTGACTCTTTCGCAACCAAGAACTTTGTAGGATTCTCTAAATCTATCTGCTTTGTATTCAAGATACCTTGTTGCATCTTGGTAAAAATAGTATGCCAGTTCTTGTATTCTGTAGCGACCATTGATAGATATTTGATGTGTGCCGTGCCCTTTGATAACCCTACTCTTAAGATAATCTGCGATAGTTGAGAGCAGACCAATTGAAGCATGACATATAGTTGCATGAAAGTTTCTAACTCGTCCACCACTGTAGATTGAGATAGATCCGTCAGCATCAAATAGTCCTCTAATGAAATGCCGGCGGAGGTCTTCTTGGATGAGTGGATATTTCCTTTGTGGCTTCGGAGGCATAACCAACCATGGCACTCCAAATAGGACAATCTCTCCATTATCTGGGATTTTAGAACATTGAATATCTCTAGCGAATTGTTGGATTGCTTCAATCTCTTTAATCGAGAGTTTACTTCTGTAATAACCATCTTGTTCATAGACCGAACCATCGCCATACCAGAAACCGAACCAGTATGCTTTTTGTTCGGTGTCGACTGGATTAAAGTAATCATAGTCCCAAGAGATTTGTCTGTTATTAGAGAATACTCCTGGGTCAGATTGATGGCTCTGACATGACATGGTTGCCCGCCTTTAAGAGCCAAGAAAAGATGCTGACTACCAACTCGTAAATCAATATTATCAATTTTGATTCTTACAATCTTTTGTTTCTTTCTTATAATTCGAGATGCGACTGTTGTTACTAAATTTCCTGCTTCATCATAACAATCAACCACTGGTAAAGACTTTACCTTGTACCAATATTTGACTGGGTGTTTATTAATCAGTGTATCGCCGTGGAGACAGCCCATTTCCGCCGCAAACACACAGTAGTGCCTAGTCATGCCGAAAGCCACCATTTCTAGTTGGTGGCTGTACAGACTGCGTTTTGATGTAACTTGCATCAGCGGCTCGTCGTATCGTGCGTAGGGGTTCTTGCCTTGCAGATACTCTAGCTGAAACCGATTACGCTGATTATCGGGTATGTGCCAGTAGCGTCCTTCTGGTTCCCACTTAGCCCCATCGAAAGCTTTCATCTCTTCAATGAGGATCTTGTTGTACGCGAACTGCATAATGATGCGATTGTTTTTGCTAATCATTGTTACAGGTATGAGGTACTTGCCGGCCCGAAACTTTGTCTTAATAGCTTCCATTAGTCTTTCCTTTTTAATATGAATGTTTGATCTGGCAACAGGATCTTGCTAAAGTTTCCAAATACCTCCATCAAACCGGCTTTCTCTATATACAGCAAACAACAGTTAAGAATGTATCGCGTCTTCATTGTGCTTGTTTGATTACAGAGATCAATCAGTACTGCCTTCCATTCATCGAGACGACCTGTCATTAGAAATAGTTCTTCATGCAACCATGTTACTGTCAAGTTCCCGAAGAACTTTAATTCTTGGATGTCTCGTTCATCACAGCGAACATAGAAACTCGTGCTAACGTGCCGGAGTATATAGTTTACATCACGCACAGCACTACGCGGGTCACCATCTTTAACCATTGAAGATATGTAACCGAGTAACGAATCAGGATCTATAAAGTATTGATCTAGTCTGGCCTCCGGCCTCATAATTCTACGATGTTGTGCCATATCAACACTTGTTATTGCTATCGGGATGACCTCAATGTTCATGGGATCCTCCACTACCAGACTCCCCTTTCGGGGAGTTTCGTCCTTTCGGACTCGTCAGTGGTAGCTTGCTTTGTGGGGCATTACACAAGGTAATAGTGTTATGCCTGATTTTAGCTACCGTGCGCGCGCATCTTTTTCTTCTGCAACAGTCTCTACTTCAGTAACGGGAGGATTCATAAACTGCTCGGCGATCTTCTTGAGTTCCTCAATCGCTGGCAGATCAAAAGGAGTGCTGCAAGGTACGACTTGAGGAGACTGCCACGTGTACTTCTTGTTGCTGATCTTCTGGCTACGTAGCGTTGCTCCCTTGCCCATAAGAGCCTTGAGATTCGGGCTTTCGTTACGAGCACTTTTGCTGCCCATGAACAGTGTTGCATATTCTTTCATGGCTGGAATGTAGCAAAGGAACTCAGGGCCATACATGCAACCGGAATCCTGCACATCTGATTCTTCCACGATCTTCTTGAACTCTGCATTCTCGACATCATAGAAGGCCATGACAGCATCGCCAATCCGTAATGCCTTCGGCCTCCATGATACGACGAGCACGTTCACTTCCGCCGTCAGGTCGATGGGCGTCTTGCTCTTGAACAGCGCGTAGTGATTCACGGGGAATGAACCATCCTTGCACTGTTCAGAAGCACTCGACATGAACTGGATGCGTGGCAGAAACTTTCCGGCTGCAATCTTATCAAACACTGAATCATCATGCTTCTGTATCCCGAGTTCACCGATGTTGATTAGAGCATTCTCTGGCATGTGTGGCCTCTCGTGGCGTACTCCCGCCTATGCGGTAGTCTTACGGCAGTTCTTGTAGGCGTGGCTATGATTATCAGAATCATAAAGACGCCTCGTTATAATGCCAGTCCCGTTAGTGCCGGCTGGCCTCACCTGCCTTATATCACTGGCTCCGCCAGTGTTACTTCTTGCCCAACTTCGCGACAGCCTCCGATGCTTCGGCCGCGGCCTTCGCAGCTTCCTGTGCCTTCTTGCCTTCACGATCAGCACGACGCTTGGCCTTCTCTTCCTCACGGGCGCGGAGCTGTTCATCGTGCTTGACCTTCGCGGCATCGATGCTGTCCGGGTCCATGTGAAGAGCCCACTTGACACCCAGGTTGAACGCAGCGACCGGGTCGGTGACCTTGTTCTTCTTGAGAATCATTGGCCCAACAACCGGCTTTTCCATTTCCTGCTTCAGTGTGGCGAGCTTCTGGAGATGTGCAACGGGGATGAACTCTGCGTCGGCGGCATCCAGACCCTTCCGCTTGGCATCTTTCACTTCCTTGATGCGACCATTGATGGCGGGGATGAACTCCTGTGGAGCCTGAGTCATGGCGCGATCAACCCAATCAGCCATTTCCTCGATGGGGAGCTTCGCGATGGCATACGCATTGCTCAGATTGATTTTGCCATCATCGACGAGGCTTGCAACCTTCTCGGGGAGCTTCACGAGACCAAGGCGTTCCTTGATCCATGAGCTGCTCTTGCCGAGCTTGCCTGCGAGTTCCGCTTCGGTCATCAGCGGGTTCATCGACAGGATACGGCGGAGTTGCTGTGAATACTGCACGGGCTTGGTTTCGATCTTGTGGACGTTCAACATCAACTGCGCTTCGAGTGTTGCGGCATCATCCATCGCGAGAATGTCAACAGGAAGCTGTTTGATTCCCGCATCGCGCGCCGCTGAATACCGGTGCAGACCATCTGTGATCTCGATAAACTCCTGACCTGCCTCGTCCTTCTTCTTCCGGCCAGTGATTGATCCCAGGAATCCCTTGCGGCGGATAGAATCAACAAGGCCCAGATACTCCTCGGCCTGCTTGTTGACCGCGCGCAGTGCGACGGGGTTCTCGCGGATCTTGTCAATAGCGACTGTTTCGATTGGCATAATCATTCTCCCGTTCTGATTCACTAATCTTTGTTGGCGAATCAAATCACCATTGATTTGATTAACGCCTTGCCTCTCGCCTCAACTATTACCCTATATTACGGGAAAAGTTGTCAATAGTCAAGAGGAATACTGGAATACTGAAATACAACTTTTCCGGCCTATTGTGTTGCCAGTAAAGGGCAAGGGCAAATTCCCTATATGCGAATATAAGAGGAAAACAGTATTCTAGTAAATAGTATATAGGTCAACGGTTTTACCTTGACAGGAATACAACTTTCCCCGTAATATAGGGCAGGATAAAGGAAAGGGAAATTGATTTGATTAAGTTTTGAGCCTTGGCACGATAGTTGCGTTCAAGGAATCAAATCAGTTTAGAGGATAAGATTATGGAATCGATATTTATACGCCGTCGTCTTGATGGATTAAACAACGCTTCACGGTGTAGTGTTTGTGGTGAATGTGATTTTCGATTAGATGTGATTCTAGGAATCAAAGTTACTGTATGTAATGAATGTGGTCATATAGATTTCTTTACGGAGAATAGTAATGCCAACAAGGACTCAGGCCATCGGACTATTCTTGAAAGGTAAGACCCATGATGATTTGGCTAATCTATATACGCCCGAAATGGAAGTTCAAGTAAACGTAGCGCAGGACGACGGCGAGCCTATCGAGGGAGAATTCAAAGGTCGTAAGTGGCGAGGGTTCTCGAATGGCATCGAGACCTGGAAACCAATACGAATCCCTTGGAATGCTAACACCACGCCAGAGTACACAGACTCCGACATGAAGTATAACTTGGAAGCCCATGTCGAGGCTATTGGTATGACTGGTTGGAACTGGACTCACAAGCATAGCTTGTGGGTTGCTTTTGATTTCGATTCGTTAATCAATCATAAACAGGGCTTGTCTCAACAGGAACTCGATATCGTCGTAACCCATCTCAAGGATATTGAATGGGTAACGATTCGCAAATCAACTAGCGGCACCGGCCTCCATATTTATGTTATGTTGCCTGCCGTAGAAACATCTAACCACAATGAACACGCCGCATTGGCACGAGCGGTGCTTGGCAAGCTATCTGCTATAACAGCCTTTGATCTTCGTGCCAAGGTCGATTGTTGCGGTGGCAATATGTGGGTGTGGCATCGCAAGATGAAAGGCACCGACGGCTTGACGCTGATGAAGCAAGGTCGTTGCATGGAAGCAGATGAAGTACCTGCGAATTGGAAAGAACACTTGAAGGTGCTTCATACACGCAAGGCACCCGGAGACAAGATCAGCACGAAGGACTCCTTTGAACAACTCGCGAACCAGCGTAGTCATGTGTCGTTGGACACCGAGCATAAGAAGTTAATTGATTTCCTTGAATCAATAACAGCATTCTGGTGGTGGGACCAAGACCTTAACATGCTTGTCACTCACACGCACTGGCTGAAGCGAGCCCACACGGAGCTATCGCTAAGGGGCACGTTCGAGACAACGTCACCGGCCACGAACACGCGAGAACAAAACGCATTTTGTTTCCCCACAAAGGGCGGTTCATGGGTAGTGCGTCGTTACACTCCCGGCATCCAAGAACATGCAACATGGGATACTGATGCCGGCGGCTGGACTCGTTGCTTCTACAATAAAGAACCGGATATTAAAACAGCGGCTCGTACTTATGGTGCTATCGAGGATAAGAAAGGTTCGCTGGTGTTCAAGGAAGCAGAGATGGGTGCTCAAGCATTGTTGATGCTTGGTGTCGATGCACACATCCCGCCAGCAATGCGCAATCGTCAAATGACAGTCGCTGTTGATAAAAAGGATGAACGGAAAATCAAAGTTGAGATCGCAAAGGAACTGGGTGATCTTCCGATGGATGGTTGGTCACCGGAGACAAAAACATGGTTCAAGTCTTTCACCACTAAGACTCCATCGGTGACATACGAGACCGATGTAGCGGACTTCGATGACTTCCTGCGTCACCTTGTTACTAACGCCGGAGACGATTATGGTTGGGCAATCTTTACGGACAGTGAGTGGCGCTTCGAACCGTTGCTACACATCCGTCCTGCACTTGGTGCCGCTGGCTACCGGAAAGAAGAAGTTGGTCCAATAATCGGCACCGCTATTCTACGACCGTGGAAGAAAGTAAACTTGCCACTACAACCAGAGTACCCCGGAAAACGAGAATGGAACATTGGGTCCGCACAACTCGCTTTTGTTCCTTCTACGGACATCGATAACTTGAGTTACCCAACATGGAGCAAGGTATTGAAGCATTGCGGCACCGGCCTTGATGACGCATTGAAGCATAATGCATGGGCGAAAGCTAATGGTATCAAGACCGGAGCGGATTACTTGAAGTGTTGGGTCGCCTCGTTGTTCCAGTCTCCGATGGAGCCGTTGCCATACCTGTTCTTCTATGGCGAACAGGATTGTGGTAAATCAACTTTCCATGAAGCCTTGACGACGTTGCTTACGCGTGGTGTCAAACGTGCAGATGCTGCGTTGGTGTCACAAGCGAACTTCAATGCGGAGTTGGAGGACGCTATCCTTTGCGTAGTTGAGGAAACGGATCTGCAAAACAACAAGCAAGCCTATAACAGAATTAAGGACTGGGTCACTGGCAAGGACATGCTAATCCATAAGAAGGGTATGACACCGTATACGATGCCCAATACAACACACTGGTGTCAGATGGCCAACGAACGCAATGCGTGTCCGATATTCCCAGGTGACACACGTATCACGATGTGTTGGGTACAGTCTCTGTCACCATTAGAAAAGGTTCCTAAGAACGACTTGTTCGATTCATTAAAGAAGGAAGCACCAGACTTCCTAGCAGAGATTCTGAACCTGGAAATTCCTCGGAGTAACGATCGTCTGAAGGTTCCAGTAATCATTACGAGCGATAAGTTGTCAGCGTCCGAAGAAAACATGACACCGCTGGAACGCTTCATCCACGATAAGTGCTACTTCATTCCAGGCAAGTTGATTAAGTACAGCGAGTTCTATGACAAGTTCCGTGAATACGTTGAGCCTAATGAACTCGTGAACTGGTCATTGATTAAGGTGGGTCGCAACTTACCGCCTCAGTATCCGAAGGGTCGTTTAACACAAGATCATGCTCAGTGGTATATTGGTAATATCTCGTTCTCGGCTCGTGATGAAGGCGAGCCGACACTGGCGAAACTGGTTCTCGTAGGTGACAAACTAATACCTATGGAGGGCCAAGCATGATTACAGACATCTTCAACGCCTTGACAAAAGACCAACAGCAGTTGTTAAACTACGCATTCGATAACAAGATAACGCAACTCGTTGAATTACCTGGGAGACGTTTCATCGGTGTGAACATCGTTGCCACACCGTACATGATCATCGATGAAGAACAGAACCGCTGGTCTATAGGGAGATTCCGTGACGATCGACCGTCTAGTTAAGAAGGCACAGCAATCAGTATGCAAGTACAAAGTCGCCGCAATGGGCTTCGATCATCGCGGTCGTTGCGTGGGCATGATGAGTAATAAGCCTCGCTTCTCACGGGAAGGCGGTTCACTACACGCAGAGATCCTGCTGATGCGTCGATACAAAGGGAACCTCAAGACAATCCTCATCGTACGCACCAACAACCAAGGAGACTTGAAGCCAATACACCCGTGTCGGGTGTGTAGCGAGGTTGCAACGATTATGGGAATCACAATAAGGAGCATCCAATGAAAGCGTTCAAAGAAGTTAAGGACAGTGGAGTACGCGAGGAGTTCAAAACAGGTAGCGTTCGCGACACACAAGTGGGCAAAGGACGCTATGACCTGATTACTCCCATCGGCCTCCGGCGGCTGGCCCAACATTACGAGAATGGTGCGCGTAAGTATGGAGACCGGAACTGGGAGAAAGGACAACCTTGTAGTCGCTACATTAACAGTGCCATTCGCCACCTTCAAAACATCTTAGAAGGCGATGATTCAGAAGATCACTTGGCAGCAACTTCGTGGAATGTGTTTGCCATAATCCACACGCAAGAAATGTGTCGTCGTGGGACGTTGCCGAAGGAGTTGGACGACCTTCCGAAGCCGGCTATTACAGTTGAGATTCAAGCTACCTCAATTAAATTTGGAAAGAAGGTTCTGAAATGAGCAAAGACATGCTTGATCTTCTTGATGGTATGTTGGATATTGATGAAGAGGAAGAAGTCCGAGAACACGATATTTGTCACACAGTTTTTAATTACCCTGGTGGCAAGACTCGGGCGCTCCAAAACATTTTGCCGCACTTGCCATACACTGATACTTATGTTGAACCTTTCGGGGGCAGTGCCGCATTGTTGCTTGCTCGTAAACCGGTAAAGCTCGAAGTCTATAACGATCGCTTCGGAGGGGTTGTCGAGTTCTATCGTTGCATCAAAGACCGCGAGTTATGCGAGCGTTTAATTGATTGGCTTGAGCTAACTGTACACAGTCGTGAAGAATTCGTCACAGCTAAGAACACGTGGCCTGATCATGAAGATCAAGTTGTTCGTGCAGGGATGTGGTTCTACATGAGCATCTACAGCTTTGCATCAATTGGAAGAAACTTTGGTCGGGCTGTTCGGCCCAACGCCGTTCTTAGTGGCCGTGCTCGTGATAAGTTAGTAGATTTCTGGGCCCTACATGAAAGATTGAAACGCGTAACAATCGAGAACCAAGACTGGCCAAGTATCTTCCGGGACTTCGATACACCGGACACAGTGTTCTACGTTGATCCTCCGTACATCGATGCATACAAAGGTACCTACAAGTACGAGTTATCGAAAGCTGATCACGCTAAACTGATTGATACAATCATGAACTGTGAAGGCTTCGTTGCGTTGTCTGCTTACCCGAACGAGTTCTATGATTCGTTCCAATGGGATAACTTCTATTCATGGGATCAATACGTGTCCCTGACAGGCCAAGCAGTTACTGAAACGAATGCACAGACACGCGTACATGAACGTGCATCGGTTAAAGAAGGACTCTACATTAAGGAGAGCAAATGAGTGCTGATGAAGGGAAAGCGAATCCTGACCTCAAGTGTATGCAACATCTTAATGGGAACTTGCTGTGTGTTATTGATACTGAGACCACGGGACTCGATTGTAATCTAAACGAGTTGATACAGATTTGTATCTTGCCACTCGATAACAACATCGAGCCCATCAAGAGCGTCATGCCATTCTATATCGAGGTCAAGCCTGAACACCCTGAGCGTATCGAGAAAACTGCAATGACCGTGAACATGCTGGACATGGCCACGATATGCAACAGAGGCCATGACCGGATGCATGCCGCAGACTTATTGATTTCGTGGATCGACAAGTTGGGATTGTCATACACCAAGTACGGTACGCGTAAAAAGATCGCACCACTTGGCCAGAACTATCAATTCGACAAGGGCTTCATCAGTGCTTGGCTCGGGCCTAAGTTGTACGATGAGTTGTTTGATTATCACTACAGAGACACCATGATCGCGGCTAATTTTCTAAACGACAGAGCCGCATTCATGGCGGAACCTGTTCCTTTCGCGAAAGTGAACCTACAGTGGATGGCCACGAAGCTAGGTGTCCAGCGTGACAAGGCACACGATGCTTTGCAGGACTGTTTAGCTACGGCGGCTGTGTACAAGAAACTCGTTACCACAATGCCTTCGGGGTTACTATGAATGATAAGTATGCTAAATTTCATCGTCGCGGTTTAGAGATACGCCAAATGAAAGATAGAGTGAAAAGATCCATAGCAAAGCGGTTAAAGAAACGCCCCAGGCCATCGGCCTAGGGCGTTCTTTTTATGGAGTAAAGAAAGTTTTCTTTATTTGGAACTTATCTAGTACCCCGCCGTGTTTAAGGAACCGCTTCGGGTCTCCCATATTAGTTGGCTTGTACCCGACGCTGGCTGCGTAATCGCAATCTCCTGTTACCAGAGCATCGAAGCAACACAGCCGCACCGATGTTGCTCCCATATACATCGCGATTGCCATCGCGTACTCTAGCGAGGCCGGCATCGCACTCAACCCGAGTTTACGCGGATCAAGTAACCGGGCCGCCTTGACACCAGCATAGTGTAACTTCGCTCGCGGTGAACAAAATAGCGTTCCGCTATGTGGATAACAAGCATCTTTCATCCAAGCATCTTGTTGCGTTCCATAAAGTACTCCGAGCTTCTGTGTTATAGCAAACGCCTCGTTCAACGCAATCGTCGGCCCGGTGATATGTTCCTTCGTTAACCGATCTAACGATGGTCCTTTACCGATTATCGAAATCTCACATGGATGTTTGCCCTTGATGCTCTCCAACACAGTCGGGTCTGTTACAATAGGCCACCAACGATTCTCTCCAGTGACGCGACAATATGTTTCATCCATATACTTTTCTATTTCACGATTCACTCGTGGAATATAGATACTGCCATCCTCTAACCGCCTGTAACTTTTGATGAACGCCGGCAGAAATACTTCGCTCACACCCATAACTACAACAGAGTTCTTGAGCCTACGTGATGCTTGGTTATGCACAACTACCGGCTCTTTCGATTGAACCTTTGCATCAAAGATTTGGATGTACTCTAGCGGTAGCTCCACTACATTTAGCTTCGCAGTTTTCAGGACGCGATCCAACACCTTCTGGTCCCACTCATTGGGTGTCAATGATTGTTCCATGATCCAGTTATCGATGAAGGCCAGCGTCCGTGCATTGCTATTCAACACGATGGTTCCACTTAACAGCTCCTTGCCACCTAAGTGATGCACCGCAATATCAGCATCGAAGTTATCAAGATACAACGGCTGACGCAACAGCACCGAGTCCGCATCCGTGTACATAACTACATCGTGATTATAACGAAGCAGACATTCCTTGATGAAAGCTGGCTTCATGCCACAATTGAATTCCCATTTTGACAACGTCTTGTATGGCTTGAAGTAATACTTCAATCCGAGCTTCACCAACGATTCACGCAACGCATTTATTTCTTGTTCGTACGGAGTATTCTCAGTATAGTACGCACAGATCACTTGATTCTGGTAATCCAGTTTCTTGAATAATGCAGCCTTCGTGTCTAAACATTGGAAGCCCATCTCCATCATAAGGTCCAACAACCGACCTTGTGTATATTTAGTGCAATGCATTCCACTCGTTAAAGGATTCTTGTCTGTGGGTGACGGCCTCAGGAATACCCCGTTTTCGATGTAATCTTCATACACCTTGTAATACGGAGTGTTGACAATGACTCGACCACCTTCGGCCAACATATTATACAACCGAGCTAGAATCGTCTTGATCTCTTTGGCCGGGATGTGCTCGATGGAGTCAAGTAGTAACACTACATCGAACTTTTCGTCTAACGTCGGTAACACATCGAGTGCGTCACCGGCCTCAAGACTCCAGCCACTACAGTCCTTCAATGTCTCACGCGCAAGTGCTATCGCATCGGGGCTGAAGTCAACACCTGTCACCGTAGCTCCGTGTTGACAACACCAGCGCATCGCGTCCCCACGCCCGCACCCTAGATCCAGAACCTTTTTGTCCTTGACATCGACTAGCGAAAGCAGTTTCTCATGCTCAGGCCGGATGCCGCCACCACGCCACTCCTTTGCTCCAAGAACTAGGTTTTCGTAGTAGTGCTTTGTATACAACTCTTTGGCGAAGCCCATGTGCACTCCTTACACTGTCCAAGTTTTATTTGCTGATTCACGTAATCACACCATAATACAACTTTAGTTTTACAGTTACAACTAGGATCAGGCACATCACGCCGGTGTTGGCACGGCTTGTGATCCCAATGAAAGATCCAAGAATCGCCGCCGTCCCGAACATAGTCATCCGGGCACGGCGGCGGTACGTTGCCACGGCGTGGTACGAATAAGTCTCCGTTGGGCAACGTTCGATACATTAGTGCATTCTCCTAAGGGTTCTGGCCAGATTCACGCGCCTCGCAAGTAACGTGTTGCCAGTTCGTGCGGCACGAGCAGCCATCTTACCGAGATTCAATGTACCACGCTTAGTTACTTCTCCACGTTTGGCACTACGTCGCAAAGCACCAGGATGTTTGATGGCCCCCTTAATCCAGTTCTTAGCCACGACTAATCCTCCTCGTCAGCCATTTCATCCATGCACATTTGCATCTTTTTCTGCTGACACTCTTGATCCATCTGTGTGCACATCTGTTGTAACTCTCCATCACTGTTCGGTTGTGGTGCATTCATAACTTGAGCACTCATGCTTTCCCTTTCACTTTGCTAACTACCTTTTTAATGGTGGCTGAAATATCACTCTTCTGAAGTGCATCTGTAATATACTGTTTCACCAACTCAGGATTCGCTTTCTTCAATACCTCGATTTTGTCAACAATTTCCTTGAGCACCGTTTCCTGTGTCGTTGCTGTCGTAGCCAAGTTCTTGTTCCGCACCGTGTAGATAACGAATGCCACGACACCAATAAGTCCTAGTAACAACACACATACGAAGATCCAAGGATACTTCTCAATAGTTACGCCACAAGCAATCAATAGCACACCAAAGATCGCTAACCCAACACCGATACTCCACATGCCGAAGTAACAAAGCACTGCACCAGCCGCAACACAAAGAGCACCGATAAAGATTAACTGACCCATACCGGACTTGTAGTTAAACGTTCCGACTAACTTATACCAATCCGTTTGCGTACTGTCGTAATCGTTCTTTACCTTGAACTGGATCTTGGCGTTTGATGGAACTTTTACTTTGTGATCATAGAAATCGTATACTGTTACAGGCCCCGGTTTGTTTGTGGGTTCCGTTTGTACCATGATCTCTGTGTTCAACTCATTGCGTTGTTTCAGTTTCTGTGTTTCAGTAGACTCGCCTTGTTGTAGCTTCGGCCTCCCCATACTGTACCAATCGCAGCCTGCCACTAGCAAACACAACAGCAACACCATTGTTCTCATAATCATCCTCCATGGTTGAAAGGCCAACTATTCCGAATCTCGATTACTTGCTCTTCTGTCATAAACGGAGTCTTCAGTATGTAATCATAGTGTGGATGCGCGAACCGAGTCGTGTCCACCCAGTTGTTACTATAGCACTCGTCACCCACTGGAGTGCCTTTGTATGGATAGAATACATTAATCATTCCTAAGTGAGCATATTTCTTCGAGTAATTCGCGATCTCTACGTTTAAGTCATAAGTCTCTTTCCAGTCCTCAATAGTTTCCCCAGGAAACCCGAGCAAGTTATAACTGTAGGTACGAAGACCAGCATCAATCATTTCACAGAACTTGGCTTTAATATCCTCACGGGTCATTGGTCTACCCATGAGCTTCCGTACCTTGTCAGAGCCGGACTCAATACCAGCACGCAACAGCACACACTTGGCATCTTTAAGCAATTGCATCTGTTGCTTGGTGACGCAATCGACCCGCGTGTTTAGTATCAGGGTCTTGTTGTACTTTTCTTTTATTTTCACAATATACTGTAGGATGAATTGTTCAAACCATTTCTCGTCTACGGTTACGATGTCATCTGTAAACACTACAGCTCCGTACTTGTACTGCTCACTTACACTCCTGATTTCATGAATCAGTAAGTCTACATTACGCAGCCGCACACTTGGCTTCCACAGTTTGTTGTAGACGGCATTGGCACAGAACTTGCAACTAAACGGACAGCCCCGGCCAGCCGAGAAATGAATTGCACCCTTGGCGGCTGACTCCCAACGCTTTATAGCATCTCGTTGCAGTAACCGCGTTGTGAATGGCTCACGGATTACGATGGGCAGCTTGTCTAATTCGTCGCTTCGTAACTGGTCATCGACTGGGTTCACTTTGTCCTTGAATACGAATCCTGGGATACTTGTGTCCTTCAATCCGGACTCGATGAATCGCAACAACCCTCTGTCAGCTTCGCCACGGAACACGGCATCGAGTGGCAACTCGTTAATACACTCCGGCCTCAGCGTCGGGTACGGGCCTCCTGCGATATGATAACTCGGTACTGCATCAATGATGCTACGAATCACATCCGCTTGGAACTCTAAGAAGTAATACCCACATACATCTGGTTTGAAGTCTTGAATTTCTTTCAAGTCCTTGGTGCTGTAATACACATAGTACCGAGCATCGTGGCCAGCTCGTTGCAGTATCGTCGTTAGCATGGCTAACCCGAGTTGATAATTCGTTTTATCATCCCATAGGCGGTTCGGATAGATCATTGCAATCTTCATATTAATCCTTTCTTCTTGAAGCCTGGGTTGGCTTCTAACCCATTGGATAGTATTACATCTCGATAGCATTCCCGGAGATGTCCGTTCTCAGCCATTAAGTCGTTTGTGTCCTTTGCCTTGATATAACGTAGTGGCTTAAAGAACTCGTCGTTATCTGGACAGCGTCTGTACTTATGATGTAGAAGATCCATCATGATTGCGGCGGTTCTACCTCTATCGGTACCAGTGTACTTGTTAATAGTGGTCTTGCCTCCGGTATGATGAAACGCAGTGCTCGCGCACCGATACACTTTGTGGCCTGCTCGTTGAACCTTGAAGCAGTAATCTACTTCTTCAACATCGCCGCCAAGCCAACCGTTACGTAGCCCCATGTACGGGTCCCATTTGACACCACGGCACTTGTCAAGGTTCACCAACATACAGGCCGCTGGCCCGAAGGATATAGGAGCATCTTGATTACTGAAATCTCTATCGAAACGTAGCGATATATTCTCGAAACTTGTACCCCATAGTTCCTGTGCGAATACGATGCCAGCGCCGCTACGAGTCATTGTGGCCAGCATCTTTTCAAGCCACAACGTATCAATGATCTCTGTGTCATAATCGATGAAGCATATGTACTGCGTCCTACACTTATCTATCATCGCTTGACGCGCTTCTGCAACATTGACACTGGCATCAATGTTTAACTCCAACTTGTATTCGGTGCGTGTATACTCTAGTTTTGCTAGCGTCGTATCTAATTGTTCCGAGTGCCTCTCGGCTGGTAACGCTACAGTAATCATACCCTCTCCTAGTAATAAGTCAAAAGATTACCAAAATAAATTTTCCAGTATACAGTCGATTGCCATACTGCTGGACAGTAGAACGGTTCGTAAAAATAAGGAACCATCATCCAAATATATAAATCGTTACCGGTCATGTTTTGAATAAAATCTGTATCAAGATTTACAGTAATTGGATGACTGGCCCACAGCGCTGTCCATGGTAGCTTTCCACCTGCCCGTTGACTGTTATTTAATTGAACAACATCTACCTTGAAATCATAATCACCAAAGCTACTTAGTATATCTGCACCGCTTGTATAAAGATTTGGGTCTTCACTATATTGAAAGAACATGCGTCCGCTATCATTCCATTCACCACCTTGTATCCAAGTTGATGGCCCAGTGTTATATGTCTTTACCCTGGCTCCAGACATTACTAAATTAAAAATCTGACCATTTGATTTCCATTGATTTGTTATAGTAGCTTTGAGTCTCCATCCTAGCATTTCAGATGCAAATCTTGAGCCATAATTATCATAGTCCACACCTTTAATCATCCAATCAGAAAAAGAACCATATGCACCACCTGGGGCACTCAATACTGTATCCGCAAGGAACCCTGCGTGAGCATTAGCTTGGCACTCAGCCCAATCAGTTGTTGGAGCACTATCATTTTCGCTATCACTTCCAGCGAATACAACACTTGATACTGATGTACTATATTGGCTATAGCCTGTTTGGATGTCGAATGAACCTTGCATATTAGTCCTCCACAGTGATTGTTAATACTTTTGCACCACTACCACCATTGATCGTGACGCTTTGTGTCTTTGCACCATTGGACCAGCCAGCCGGGGTTATTACAGCAGGGGTTGGTGCTTCACCATTTAATGGTCCTGTCAATGTAATAGTTAGATCCGCCGCTGGTACGTATGTCGTATCCGGTGCTTCTCCATTCATTGCTTGCACTGTAATATTAAACGCAACACCGCGCACGAAGGACAACGGACCCGTTACTGTTAGAGTCGTTTCCTTCTTTTCTAAATACTGTGATGTTCCAAATGATTGCACCAGTGATTGTAAGCCAATGAAGCTGGCTTCGAGTTCTCCTGTGTAAGATATTCCATTGTAGATTACCGTTGCTCCAATATAAAGTGGTGACACATTAAATGCTTCTATCCGTAACTTATAATCTTCCTCTAACAACCCGTTAACCATGTTTCTGATTAATACTGGCCCAGTACCTGGTTCAAGCCAATTCATTTCATTTATATCATCATCCACAATGAAAAGAGTTACCGGTCCAGTGTAATTGACAGGATTCCCATCCCCGTCTGCTAAAGCAGTCTTCATTCTGAACAACATATTGTCACCTATTTCACCACTGATAAGTGTTAATGCAACGTGCAGCAAGTCCCCAGGATCATTCGTTTTAGTGTAACGGACTTCATCTGCAACTACTAAGTTCTGTACCAGCGACTGCACAATAGACTGACCAGCAGCATTAATAGTGAAGTTTGTCGAGTCACTATTTGCATACGTTGCGTAGCGACTATCCATCAATGTGAACTTGTTTGCTGCTTCTGTGCCACTACCACCTAAGACACTCCATGTCCCATTATACACTTCGCCACCGCCCAAAGTGATTTCGGTAATCATCGATCCACCACTATAGACTTTGTCGAGCACATCTGTTCCATTGTATTGAACGTCGATGATTTGACCAGCAACGCCACCAGTGATTTGTATAGCGAAGCTGACGCCACGCTGTACGTTTGCTGGCGGATTCGTTGCCCATGTTAGTACACCAGTCTTTGTGTCAATAATGCTAAACAGTTCACTGTTACCAGTCGCATAGTCGTCGCGTTGTAAATCATCAACGCAACTTAGAAATGCGCTGTATTGGTCCGTTGTGCCACCAGTGATCTGTTCGTTTGTTACGCTGTACTCGCCGTTAACCAAGTTGATTAGTTTCTCAGTGACGCCAGTCGTCAACCTATCCCCACTATCCTCGCTATGAATGCTAAGCCGAGCCGTAGCTGCTGTGGACACACGTTGATCCAAGTTGTTGAACAATTGGATCTTTACAGGGAAATTAGTTCCACGTTCGATCTCGTCTTGTGTTGGTAATATGAATCTGTACTCATACGATAGTTCCGTACCAGTACCCCCACCAGTTCCGCTGGTGTTATTGTTCTCATCTACTACTGGCACAACATAGTCTACGATGGTTAGCCCGCTCAATGGATCAGTGATAGCCCGTGGTGTTACCACGTACGCTGGATCCCCAATCCAGAAATACGGATCCTCAACAGGCTGCCCGCCACTATGTTGCCCGGCTCTTGATGCGAGCTGTGCCTTGATACTGATTTCATTAGCAACAGAGTCATGGCTGATGTCCTCAATCATTCCTCTGATGATAAATGAGCTTATAGTACTGATGTTATGCGCCACGCAATCAAATAGTTCCAGCGCAAGTGTTCGCAACAGAGTCGGGTACTCAGCTATACGCCAGCTATTAGAGTACCGATACCCCCAGAAATACGCTGTCATTTTTGCCAGTTCTTCGATGTTGTATATGTAAATCTCTTTCTCCAACGTCCGTAATCCGAACTGATTGATATTATTGCTGTAAACAATCTTCTTCTGCATCTCGTCTCGATCGGAGTAATCGAGCTTCCATGTTGATGTCATCTTCGTGTAGATGTCTTCGATAGTCGTAAACGAGAGTTGCAATGTTTTCAGCAATACATCAGTCTTTGATAAGTTATAATTACTCGGCATGTCTTTGCTCAAGTACTTGATACTTATTACACCGTTGTGCACAAAGATCGCACAACGAGCTTGCCACGCAATCTCTTCTATTAATGCAATCACGTTTTGCTTAGTGAACAAAGCAAAGTTAGATGGATACGCTGCTAAGTCTAGCTTAGCTGCATCAAACGAAGCAGTATCCACTCCGTACGATGTGTACGTCTGGATAAGCCATTTTATTACATCAGAGGTATTATTCGGTAGCGTGCTACGGACACTAACATAAATATCATCTTTCCACTTTTCATTTTCGTATTGTGACAACGGCTTAGTAAACTCGATTGCTGTTACGTTGCGAGTGCCGATGGCATAGCTTAGGTGAATAGTGTAATACGACGATGGCACTGGCACGAAAATTTCTTGTTCACCATAGGTACGCCACGCGAATACCTCGACTACTTCTGTGGATGGATATTCACTGACTACATAGATATCACTGTAGCCTTTGTTGTATTGGTACACGAGACAACGTGGCTTGATGTACCAGTAGTTTAAGAACGTCGGAGCCACGTACCAATAGTTCGCAACACAACCACGGACTTCTTCAAATGTTTCATTAGCAAGTAAATGATCCCATACGAACTTGAAATAGCACTTGTTACCTTCTTGGCGTTCGCAGTAATTGAACTGCTTGCCGACACCAAGCCAACATTGCTTCTTGTTGAGATTCACACCGTTTTGCACCCAACAGACCTGCGGATTGCCAGCATCTGCATCTGCCCCGTCACGGGCCTCAACAGTTACTCCTGTGTACCATATTAAATTACTGATGTCTCTATGGAATATGTTTCCTTGGAAGAATCCATGGAAACGAGTCGCGTCCACAACGATGTCAATCGGCGTATTTTGTGGGTACTTGTCACCACCCTCAACCTCGAAGGGAAAGGCATCGTAGGCCGGCCACCCGCCAATGATTCCGTCTGTGTTGTTACCGAGAGCACCTTTAATCACTGGTACTGCTTTTATTTTCTTAACTGCTCCGAACACAATGGGCCACATGACGCCATAGGTATCCGGGTTCTGATTCGCTAAATCTCCTTCTTCCGGTGCGTACCCGACTTCGGCGTCATCGATGTAGCTTTCTATATCGAAGCTAAGTTGACGCTCACCCTCTTCCCACACAATGGTTCCATTTAACTTCCCTTTGAACACTAGCGTCTTGTCTGTCCATGCGTTGCCTTCGTAGTGATGATACACCGTCGCTAATGTCCCTGGCACGATCAATGTATTAACAATCACCTTCAGTGTCCCATCGACATCGTCTATGGTAACACTTGCTGTTGAAACTTCTCCGCCGGTATCTTGCTTACCGGAGGCTTCTATCGGGGAGAACTCTAACAACTTCCCTTGTACGTTGTTACCGCTTAATACGAAGCTCTTGTCACCATAGTATTGCGTACCATTGCTCCAATCGATTTGCAGAATCAAGATCGGTTCAGAGGCAAGCCTCTGAACAGTCTTGTTTTGTGTGTTGACTGTCAGCGTTCTCATGCTGCCTCCTACCATTCAATAAAGGATTGAACATTGCCTAGTGTTAAGACAACTGGATTCGAATTAGTTGTGTTACCAGTAAATGTCACAGGCGACGTTGCTATATATGACCCGTTACTTGCATATAACCCCGTGCCATTATAAGAGACTGTTAAGGTTGCACTTACAAGTTTACTACCATGTTGGGCAGCCCCTCCATAGTTTACATTTCTTGATAAGAGGGAACCGAGACCAAGATTAATTAAGCTACCATAGTCTGATAAAACACCAGTAGAACATCCAATGATGGAAGCAAAATATGGGTAAGCTACACCACCATTATTAGCATAAATCCCTTGCGCAGCACCATTAAATACACAGTAACGTGTGGCAGCATAGCTACCGGCTTCAATATATAGACATCTTGTATTAGCTGCAATACCATTATAATCATTACCACCGTAGAAGCTACCACCAGTATCACAATATATACCAGAACCAGTGAAATTGATTACACCTTGAGTGCTAGATGTCCCAAAGTTTATTTTTCCAAAATTCATAGCCATCAAGGCATACTGGGCAGAAGTCGATTGCACGAAAAGATTCTTTAGTGTTAGTATCCCACCATTCATTGCAATTAGAGTAGTGTTTACTAAATTAATTTTTGTTTTAATGATTTTTACAGTTGCATAAGTCACGGCTCCACTTGGCAATAATGCACTTTTAGTTGGTATATCTAATGTGATCCGTGTATTCCCTACATCAACGTTTTGTACAACTGCCATACAGCGCATTAGTTCTGGATTAGTACCACCAGATGTTGAACGAATAATAACGCCATCTCCTACAGCAATGTTTGCAACGGTTGACATGTTGCATACTATGCGCATGTAATTGCCAATTTTGGAACCAGACTGAATACTACTCAAGGTCACATTGTAAACATTCGTTCCTTGAATGGTTATTCTATCACCATCTATACGTTCCCAAACAGTCGTTGGTGTTGTAAAAGAACCATCACCAAGTTGTATTGTCAGCATCACACCTTGTATCACGAACTTGTCTTTAATGTAGTCAATCACTTTCGCAAGTGTCAACCATGGATTCCCCACACTACCATCGCCAGTTACATCGTTGCCGGTGGTTGCAAGGTACAGTGTTGTGTTGGCTGTGATTAAGGTCATCTTCGTGGCTAGTGCGGCAACCAAATCTGCTTGGGCACCTATGCTTCCAGTTATGCCACCCCAAGCAGCACTACCACCTACCGCCAACCATGTCGGTGTCGTGGCTGTTAGCATCCACAGCGTATTGTTATCGAGTTGCCGTGCTAACTTACCAACATCTGATGCAACGAAGCCCGACGCCGCTGCACGTGTCGCTGCGTCCGCATACGTCCATGCGTAGGCGTACGGAGACCCTAATGCGACCCACGTAATCGGTGAGTCATCAGTCAGCATCCAAAGCGTGCTATCACTTTGCTGCTTAGCCAGCTTCCCGATGTCACTAGCGGCAAAGCCACTAGCAGCGAGGCGCGCCGTTGCATCCGCGTATTCCCAGGTGTATACGAGATGTATGTCACCATCATCAAGGTCTTTGTGAAACATATTTTCTCCTTAGACGTTTGATAGTCTAGTAGCTATTAGTATAGGATATTGAATATTCCTAGCGCCACCTTGGATATGGCGTACATACATTTCAAGGTATTCTGTGCTACCATTGAAATATAGCGCCATAGTACCATTCAAAACATATGTTGCACCATTTACTGAGCAAGCTACTGCACTAAGTATTATATTACCTAGCGTGCTATGTGTTATGGATACATCTAAATATCTATTTGCTGTAGCAGTTACATATATAACTTTAATATTTATGCTATATAGTCCCGGTGCCTTCGGTTGGAATCTATAATTAGTCACTGAGTCGAAACAAGTATCATTATCATAACTTTCAGTATTTAATTGTACTTTTGTATTAGAGTCATCTGGAATACTTTGCGGAGCTGCTGCTGTTACATTACAACCGACTTGTATCAGTGATTCATTCATGACACACCAATTAGCTCCGTCACTCATAATCGTTAATTGCTCATTGTGCACATATGGCCGCGTGAGTTTGGCATTTATCAACTCTGAGGCGTTGCCATCTATAGTCACGATGTAAGTATTAGAACTATCGAATCTAAAACTTATGAATTTTCCTGCATAGCCAACTGCTGTTGGTAGTGTTATTGTATAAGCTGCTGAGGTCGCTGTACACTTATGCATCTTGCCAAAGGCCGTTGATGTTAGCCCTGTTGTTCCTGTTATAACCACTTCCGCTAAAGCAAGTGGATTTAGGAAATCACCAGTAGCAAGTATTTGCCAATTAGCTGCTCCTGGAGTCGAGTCCACACAAAGCCAAACTATTTGATTATAGTACCACTCATCACCAACATTATACCCTAGAGTGCTGTCATCGTTTACTGTTGGCGAGGTCACCCCGATATATAGTTGGCGCCCAGAAGCCGTCATCGAGACCCAAGTTATAGGAGAATAGTTTGACAGCATCCAAAGTGTCCGCGGTGCCGGAGCTAGTTGCAGGGCCAACTTACCTATATCCGATGCCACGAACCCGGTAGCAGCTAACCGGGCCGTGGCATCAGCATATTCCCAAGTGAATGGTACATGTATATCAAGACCGCTTAACAATTTGTGAAACATTTTAGCTCCTTGTAACTATGTTGCCGTTGTTATCAACAACGATGGACGAGTCAATAGCTACAAGGACCTCGTCTAAGTTACTTCCACCGCCGGCGATCTGTGTCCAGACCGCAGCACCGACGGTGTTATCAACACAGAGATACAATGCTGTTCCAAAGAACCAAAGATCCGTTTCAAGGAATCCCAACGAGGCATCATCTGTAACCAACGGCGCAGCCGCGCCCATGTGTACTGCTGTTTGAACTTTGCGCCACACACCATTGTTATTGCGAACTTCAATGACACCGCCGTTGCTGCGGACATCGACTCTACTCCCACCTACGCTGATGCCAAACATATTTTTAGTTGTGCCGTCGATATCGGTAACTGGCATAATTATTCCTCCGGTGGCGTAGGCCAAACAAGTGCCTCGTACTCGGCCTTGGTTGTGATAGGATGTTCATCAGGGAAGTCTCTTAGGTCTTGCCGGTACACAACCCATTCTGCCTTCTTCTCCGGTGTAAACGGAACATCTGGCAGTTGCGTGTAATCACAATTCTGTAGTAAATTATTGCGCACAGCACGCATAAAATTCATATAGTTCACTGGGTCTACCCATGCAGCGATGCTGTGAGTCTCTAGCCACGTTGTTATTTCATCATCGCGATAATCAGCATTGTAAAGATGTTGATACTCATCGCTGTACGTTACCACTATTTGTGTTTCTAATTCATCGTAGTAGCTGATTCTAGTAATCATGGGCTAGACCTCCGGGAACGACTTGTCGATTGCAATGAGCTCTTCCACTGTTGTTGCTTCCGCAACAGCGTCTTCGATGTCATTGCAACAAGTACGTATCGCGGCTGCCCCAGTGGTAACGTCACTGGGGATTGCGACACCTTCCATCAAAGCCTTCATCACTCGCCAATCATAATTCTTTGCGATAATTGCATACGCAGTTGCTTTTGCTTCTGCAACTATCACAGCTCCGCATTCCGCTACGGGCCGCGGCAACAAGTTCCCTTCGGCATCGTACCCGTAGTAGTACCGCTGATCGTACGGCTCCGGATCAGCCACTTCGGTGAACCCCATATCAAGCCGTTCACCTGCAGTGGCGTTCTGATACCAGTTGCCAGGGTAGCTGTTACCATTGCGGGTGAAGGCTGTTCCAACGGCGTAAGGTAATCCATCGAGCTTAATCATGATTATCTCCCTCTAGCGTATTTGAAAGGTGCCTCAGCGAAAGCAGCAAAAATGTAGGTTGCACTACTTGTATTGTGGTCTGTATCCGTGTTTCTAATCTTGAAACCATTACTCAAGAAATCTACGGGCCGAATTCCTGTTCGGTCAGAATCAGATGCGTTAGGACGCAAATCAATCTCGCTAGGATTGTATGGAGACCGTTGGTTATCCTTAATGGACCAGTAGCTGGAGCCGCTCGCTATCTTGATAAGAACAAACTTAGGACGGAACCCGCACCACACGAACGGGCCATCAGCACCGCCGTTGCCAGTGTACTTACCGAACTTGCTGAAGCCTTCGACACCGGCGAAGAGATAAGCAACTAGATTATACGTAGCTCCCATAACTGTGGTGGCGGCATAGAACTGCGTTGATGTTGGTTCTCCACCCCATGCACCGGCTGAATTCACAGCACTATCGGTTGTGTTAAGCCTGATGTAGTAATCCTGCATATTTGTGCCAAGCTCTTTATGCGTCACCACCCAGTTGTAGCCACCAGTCGATGTTCCCTTGGCAATAATCATAGCAGGCTTAACACCTAAACTATGTGCAATTGGTGATGCTCCGCTTGTTCCTGTAACGACATCAAACCCCGGTGTAACACCTTTCTTCATGGCCCATAAAGCATAAGTCGCTGCATTTGTGTTTACCTGTGCTAACGTTCCCAACGTAACTCCGTTGCTGTTGAAGGCTGTTACGCCACCATCGCTTGTCGCTTCCGCATCCGTGGTGTTTGTTTCAAGCCGTTTCTGTACTCCGCGGACTGAATCATAGACTGCATGGTCCGTGGCTGCACTCCTGCTTTTTATCCAAGCAAAGTCAGGAGCAAAATTAAGTCCTGTGATGTTCATAATCAGGCTCCTGTCCCAGTGTAGGTTACAACGTCGAAATACCTATTTGGTAGCAATATTGTTGGCGAAGATAGATTCGTGCTATTCAATGCACTGAATCCTGTTGGTGGTGCATAAGTGAAACTCCGTTGACCAAAGTTAAACGTCATCTTAGTTGATGTGTAGTTGTAAATGCCTATCGCTGGCATATACTGCAACGCCGCAACTAATCCTGTGGCAGCCGCTCCTGTGCCGGCAACAGGGTCCCCACTATTTTGCCACGTGCCGTTCTTGGCAAACCATACTTTGCCATTGTCGGCATCGAAAGCAACCCCGATGACATCTGCCGCGCCATAAGAACTTCCATAAGCGGACCCGCTGTTATTTGAGTATAACGAACCGTCTCCTGAGTAATAACCCTTGCCACCATCAGTTGCACCACCGGGGAAGTAAGAAGCATAAATAAGAGCCGCTACGCTGGGCGCAATACCAACCATAACACCGGCACCACCATATACGTCTACGAGTGCCTCCCAGTACCACTTACCCGTGGGCATCGCTATCGTGGCCAGTGCAGCATACCAACTGCCCGACACACCAAAAGCACTCAAGGCACCGTCCGTCATGCTCATTGTGTTGTACTTGTTTAGTGGGTTTAACGTGCAGTAGTTCTCAGTCGGGCTGTCACTGAGACAATCCTGAGTCTTATCATTTGTAACACTGATGTTGTTGACGGTCCAGTTGTTGCCGTTGCCGCTGGTATCGTAGCCGAGGGCTGCTGTGCTGCTTGAATCACTGAAAGTAAGATGACAGCCGTTCGTGCCATAGGTGCCAGTGTAAATCTTCGGCACCCACTGTCCAGTCGTCTCGTTCGCCATAGCGAAATCAGTTGGGAGCTTGGCCTGTCCGTCGATGAGGTAGACATCAGCGAGGTATAAGTTGCTATATACACTAAACCCATCATCAAACCCCATTTTATGTGGTTGTGCGCTACAAAAGCCCGTATCCGCGCTATCCGAAGGATTTGCTATGCTACTAAATGAAGAAACCTGTAAGCCATTCACAAACAACTTGATCTTGTTATCTCCTGATAGCGTTGTATCTACAACCATTACTATATGATACCATGCAGAAGGATCACGGAAAACTTGGGTCGTCACGCGGAATGAAGTATTCCACCCTAAAATTTGCAGTTGGTCGGAACTGTTGAATTTGATACCAAACCAATTAGTATCGTCCTGACCTGAAGAAGGTCCCGCACCTACAAGCATGTTCATTGCGCCTAATTTTGCACGCTTCACCCACATCGAGACTGTGAACGTCTTTCTATTACCAGCCACGGACGGAGTCCGATTCAGATAACTCGAATCAGCGCTGTTAAATCTCAACCCCTTCAGATTCAACCCAGTCTGCGACGAGGAGAACTGTGTGCGCGGATACTTGAAGGGCGATTCGGCAAATGCCATGTAGACATAGTTGCCACTTGCATTCATCACGGAAGATGACCTGAGTTTGAATCCATTTGACAACATATCAATCGCAGCCGAGGTTCCTTCCGCTGATGTTGCATTAGCGTATAGGTCAAGCGTAGTGACGTTATATCCTGGTCGAGATGTGTCAATAATCAACCAATCACTTGTGGAATCTGTCCTCTTCACCATAACCCAGCGAGGCTTGAACCCACAGTACACAAACGGACCATCTGTGGAACCGTTACCTGTGTACTTACCAATCTTGCTGTAACCTTCCTTGCTGGCGAATAGGTAAGCGATGATGTTGTTCGTGTTGCCATTGACCAAAGCACTCGTACCGATATTGAACAAAGTAGAAGTCGGTGCGGTGTTGTTCCATACCGTGGCGTCTGCGGCCGTCGCTGCTGTAGTGTTCAGAACCATCAGATTGTTCTGCGGTGACGCTGCCTGATCCTTATGGTACACGGCCCAATTTTGAGCAGCACTGCGATTCTTCACAATCATCAGCTCAGGAACCACACCGAGGCTGTGTGCGATGGTTCTGGCCGTTGCGTTACCGACATAGCTGACGATATCGAAGCCCGCTGTAACAGATTCTTTCCAGTTCCATGCCGCGTATGTGGCAGCGTTGGTATTTACCTGAGCCAATGTTCCTAAAGAGAATCCGTCAGCAGTAAAGGAAAGCAGGCCGCCGTCTGTCGTAGTGTCTGCGTCTGTCAGGTTGCTGGACAAGTGGTCCTGTGCCCCACGTGTTGAGTCGTAGAGAGAGTGATCAGTGGCGGCGGAGCGAGACTTGATCCAGACAAGATCGGGCTGAAGGTGTAGGTTGATGATGGACTGCGCCGCACCTGTACCAGCGTAAAGAGCCGTATTGTTATACTGATACGGCTGCGTAGTGATAGGTGTTGGGAGGTTCGTTTGATTCAGGGACTTGAAGCCAGTCGGCGGTGTGTAGGCGAAGGTACGCTGGCCGAAGTTGACAGACCACGAACCCGATCCTGCCGCACCGGTAGCAAAATACTTTAACCCAGTAAGCCCATTAAAGGCATACCCCGTTCCAGCAACTGGGTCGCCGCTATTCTGCCAGACGCCATTCTTTGAGAAGAATAACTTACCATTGTCTGCGTCATAGGCTACACCGATAACATCATTGGTTGTGTATGCTGCACCATACGCAACATCAGTTGAGTTTGTGTATTTACTTCCATTGATTTCAACATAGGACCATCCATAAATATCAGCACCAAGCCAAGTGCTTTTATTAACTTCCGGGCTGGCAATTCCTATTGTGCAATTAGCGCCACCGGTGCATATACCTTCAAAGTACCATTTACCGGATGTCATCGCAAATGATGACAGCGCGGTTGTGCTGCCACTATTAACAATATCTAAGGCCCCATTCGACATTGTGCCTACTGAATTTATAGGGTTCAACGTGCAATAGTTATTCGACGGCGCATCTGCTAACCAATCGTTGCCCTCACCCGCAGTCACACTGATGTTGTTGACCGTCCACGTATTCGAGTTGCCTGACGTATCGGTGCCCAACGCCGCAGCAGACCCACCGCTCTTGAAGTCCAGATGGAAGCCGGTCGTGCCATAGGTTCCGCTGTACGCAATCGGCACCCAGTTGCTTGTGATTGTGCTAATCTTGCCGAAGGATGTTGGTGTTAGTTGCTGGCCGTCGATTAAGTAGACATCAGCGAGGTAGCCATCTGAGTAATAATTGGCTCCTAACCAAGTACCATGACCAAGGCCATGAGATACATTATTTGTAATCTCAGAGTTATAATTTTGGGAGTAATTTGTATTCGTTGTGAATGAAACAACTTCCGAATTATTGACATAGACCTTGCATCTATCCGACGCTGTGGCTTTTGTCGTATCAACCGACACGACAACGTGCAACCAGTCAGCAACATCACGAAAAACAGCGGTGCTGATTTTCCGCATCTGATAAGTTGAACTAGCGTACTCTTCCAACCATAAACAATTCGAGGTATCGAAACCAAGTATAAAATAAGGCTGTGACGTACCCGCAGCAAATAGAATGCAGTAAGATGACCCGTTAGTTAAAGCGGATCGCTTTATCCAGCCACTCCATGTCCACTTCTGCCGGTTCCCCGCCACACCCGGCGTCCGATTCATGTAAGCAGAATCGGCGCTGTTGAAGCGGACGCTGTTGTTGACAGCGAAGTCAGGTGGCGTTGGCGGTGTTCCCCCTGCTTGCATCATCAAGTCATTAGCTAACATTTTATCTCCTATTTGCAATCATACAGTACGTTGCCTAGGATTATGACGTTGGCTTCCGGCACAGTATACGGGATGTAATCCTTCGCATTCGCTGCTGTTGATAATGATGGTATCGTACCACCAACGAAGTCATAGTACGATCCACAAGCCAGCGTATGCCCACCCGTTCCATCTTGTTTAATATAGAAGCCACCTGTTTGTCCAGCAACCATGTTGCTAGGATTCGCGAAGGTGACTCCACCCGTCAGCGTAATAATGAAGTTGTTTGCGACCGCGAAGTCAGGTGTTACCGTTGCTGCGTATGTTAATGTAGCCACAGCACAACGAGCAGCTCGGTTCAGCAACGTCACGCTACCATCAGCATTGACTAGCCAATCACCTGACGATAGGCTCTTCAACTTGCCGCTTGCATCAAGCACCTTCCAACCACTAGCAGCATCATATAGCAACATGTCACCGACTGCCAGTGAAATATTGATTATGGCGCGTAACGTGCTGTTATCATTTAGCTGTAGCGTCAGTGAATGTACCACTGCGTCATTGTTCCGTAGTAGAAATGATTTCAGGAATCCCTTCGAGGCTGCAACCACTGTGACCGCTGATGTTCCATTCGTTGCACCGTTAGTAGCCGTCACCACCATTGCTGCATCAACTGCCTCTGCTGTCCACGGTAGTGTCCCTGTGGCACCGAGCTTCACTTCTATTGTTTGGAGTGCACCAGTAAACATTTTAGACCCCTCCGACAAAGTTTAAGAAATTAACAGAAGAGCCACTACCGGCTATCTGTAGCCAAGTGGCTGCTCCGGCAGTATTCGCAGTACAAATAAATAGCTTGGCGCCAACTGTGTTGGCCCAAGAATTGCCCACTAAATAGCCTTGTGTGGAATCGTCATTGACTGTTGGGTCAACGACCTTAATATAGGTAGGAGCATCTATTTTATGCCAGATGCCATCACTATTTTGCCACTCGACAACGCCACCATTGTTGCGGACTACAACCGGATTTACCTTACCTATTTGGAAACCTGTGGACGTGGTGCCGTCCAAGTTCTGAAAAACGGGCATGGGATTCTCCTGTCCCGGTTAAGGGTCCCACTACGGGAGGACGGTCCTCCCGTAGTGGGTCAGTCTCTACACTTAGTTAATTACTTCTACCGTGATTGTTGCTGCGCCAGCGGTGGAGCTGTCGGCGACATATGTTGCTTGGATGTCTGTTGCGACTGTGTAATCATAATAGCATTCGCTGATGTACTGACCAATTGCCTTCAGATTCACTTCCGTTGTTGCCATGAGCCGCGCGGCATTGCCAGTGTCACCAACGCTGAGTGTTGGAGCCGTACCATCAAAAGCTGTTGTGACATTGACCTTGACCCGCACTGCTTTGCCAATTGCGTTAGCTCGTACTGTTACAGGTGAGCCAGTGCCGAAGGCCAATGGCGCTGTGTACCCATAGGTCACGTTCGTTGAGCTGATTGCGGGACCAATATCAATCCAAGTTGAGCCGTCTGCATCCCAAATGTAAACGTGGTCACCGAGATATGTTTCCACTCCGCCTGAAACTGCATCAGTGACCGACATCCGCAGACCTTCAAGCTCTCCGGCCGCAAACAGATACACCCACGCAGCGCTACGATACACAAGCAAGCGCTTCAATGTGTCCCATGTTGCACCAACTGTCGTGACAATGATGATGTCACCTTCAACCGGTACGAACGGGCCGCTGTTATCAGGCAGCTTAGCAACATCATTGATCATCTGGCCTTTGACAAATACTGCAGCGAGACGATCAACATATGCCTTTGTTGCTACGTGTGTTGCCGCAGTGGGTTCAGCCGCACTCAGAATCGCTAGCGCATTGTTTGCCGCATTCTTGACATCAAGCCCGGTACCATTTACAACAACTCGTGGGCCACCCTTACCGAACTCGATGTTAGTACCAATACCAACCAACCCGTAATTGATTACGCTGCTCATGTCAAACTCCTCATGCTAAGATAGATTCGGTATACCGAAACACACTTGTAGAACCTTGTGCTACTACAGTGATTCGCAACACCACGTGATTGAAACCGTCAATTAGTGCCGAAGCCGTCATAGGTAACGCACCACCAACTTCTGTGTACTCGTCCCGCAACTCTGCGGTAGTTCCGTTATGACCAATATAGATTCGACCAATCCGAGCTTTACCGCTCGTAGCATTGTATAATCTGTAATTCAAGAAACTCCCGATAAAATTAGCTTTGTCACCAAGATCAATATCTGTGTCCCCGTTAGCCGTGACATTTGCTTGCTTGTATTGGGTTGTATCAACAACACTCCATACTGCTGCGTTTGGAGTATCTTCGTTACACAGATACAACTGATCAATAACAGTGTTGTACCAATAGTTTCCTACCTCGAACGTTCTACCGATCCCTGCCGTATCCACGCTATCGTTCTGTGCTGTTGGGCTTGTTGCCGCTACATAAGTTGTGTCTGCCCCACCCGTTGATGATATTCGTAGTTTTAGATTCCCGCTTCCTGGTGGAACTTCTACAGTTGTTATAACAATATTGGCACCAGCAATAATCTCTTGATCAAGTGGACCACCTTGAGCATCTGCTGGATCCGTTCTGACACCATAAGCAATTGGATTACTGATGAAGGGTGGCATGGCTTCCTCCTAAGAGATTATTACAATCAATGAGTCCAGAGGATTGCCATATACATACATATCCCGTAGATTTTTGATATCGAGCCCTGCTGCGGCTCCGTTAACCAAATACCCAAATTCTCGGCCACGTTCACCGAAATACACAACCGATGCATTTGCTAAGGGTGTCTGAAGCAACACACTCGCGCACCGATCAACCTCATACCCAATAAGTTCACCAACGGACTTGCTTGTTGCCGGTAAATTGAACTTAAATGTTTTGAGCATGTTCTCTCCTAAACAGTTATCAGTTCGATTATTACATCATAGCTACATCCGTCTTGGATCGTTGTAACAACCAAACTGTCATTGGCTATGCGGCACTGCCATTCCACTAAATTGAAATCTGTGTACTCAATAACTTGCCCAATGTGATTGTTATAGAAATCAACAAGTGCATCTTTCTGTAATAGTGGCAACGTCCTGAATGTTAGTAACAACTTGCTGTTAGTGGGTGTCTTTTTGTGCGTATGTATTGCACCATCCATATTCTGTTTATACATAGTTTTCAGATTGACTTGTTGTGAATCTCCTAACTCTGGATTTCTTATACTGATTATTTGTGTATGTGGAGGCGTTGCTGGATAAGCAAAGATTGCGCTCATCGTGTCCTCCTACATAGAAACTCGAACTCAACATCGTAGTTGCAATCATCCATAATAGTCACTAACTCGGGAATTGCTGTGATCACGATGCCAAGCCAGTCTTGATCATCATGATCAGTAATCAATATTTCATCCGCGGCACTTGCAATAAGCAGGTTTAACAACGCTACTCGCTCTGCATCAGTCATTGTCTTTATGCTGAACTTACGAGTGATATTGACTGGCCACTCGCTTGCTTTAAAGCTAATAGGAGCAAAGCCCCTGTTTTCGCGTATTATGGCATTGCTTTGATACATTGTTGTATCTTGCAATTGTGCATTCGGTATAGTGATGTCTGTTGCACCGTATTGGATTCTCACTGGATCTCCTTACGCTTTTGGAATCCTTACAGTGTACTCGATACGTAGCACATCGGCCGGTGCAACTGGTACGTCCACTGGCGACCCATCATTGTTGCCAAATGCGGCTAAGCACCAAGCATGAGTCGGAGCAACTGCCTTTGTGTTTGCATTGACAACATAGATGCCATGTAGCGTATCGGTGCCTGTAATATTGAACACAGCATAAGCAGAACTTTTTACGAAGATGTTATTTGCATCAAACGCCTTATCCGCAGCCGCAAACACAATTGCTTGACGGGTCGCTTCACTGTACCCAGTGAACTCCTTCGTTGCAAGTGTTGCAAGCACTGGTTCATCAGCAACAAACTCTGTTGTAGCAGTATCTTTTAGCAACCCGATGTAGAAATTACTCCAGAATCCGCCAGTGTTTCTGAAAAATTGATTCAGTAACTCAACTTTGCCATCCCAAAGAATCTTATTCCTTACGCTATAGTCACGGAGTAATACTCCACCCCTGTACTGTAGCATTCGAACTCTGCCTTGTATATTTAATACACTGTTCATTGTATGCTCCTAGCTTAGTCTAACTCGACCACGACGAATCTCGCGCCTTAGTCCCTTACCTATGGCAACGATGTCTGCTTGTGCATTTCCACTTGAAGACATCGACACATTAATGTCACCAACATTTGTTACTAATCCACCGTTGGCATAACCGCGTACCTGATTCATGGATACTAACTGACTGTAGAAACGTCGTGTAGCATTGGCATTTACAACGAACTCGCCTTTGCTTAACAACGCCGGTATATTGTCGCTACCGTGCATGAATCCACCGAATGCTTTTGTAGTAACCGCTTCTGTCGTGTTCCTATACTTTTCTGGCAATCCGGCATTTGCTAATTTCATCTGTGTTACTAATTGGCTGTTGATATCAATCAACTTATCTGTTTGATCTATTTGTCTTTGTTGCTGACCGATTGCAAATAAATCTACTTCAAACTGTGTTGATAGTTTTGCTGTCTGCTCATTTATTTGCTTTGTTAATTTATCAATAGATTGTTTGCTCTGGTCTGTTGCTTGTTGCGATTCTAATAGTACGTCTATATAACCTTTTGTAGTTTGTTCTACCCCATTTACGGTTGTTTTGATTCCACCGAAAAGCAATTCCATTGGTTTCACGAAACTTCCACCGATCATAAAACGCCCTTGGGCATCAACAGCCCCTGATGCCTTGGCTTGGGCTGACCGTGCTTGATAATAATTATCTATTGCGGCCTTAAAAGTATTGACTGTGTCTTGATTAAAATCTTTTAACATAGCCTGATATGCTTTTTTATAGTTTTCAAATAGTGATGCTGGTAATTTAGAAAAGATTCCAGTGGTATCATTTTCAATTCTGACACTTAATTCAGCTCCAGCATTCATAATATTTGCCATGTAGGCTGGAATATTACTTGATAGCTTAGCTAAATTATCACGTTCTTTTTTCTGTTGTTCTTCAACATTGTTAATTGCTGTTTGTGCCTGTTTTACATTTTCACGGCCTTTGAATATTGTTTGTGCATCAATTAGTGTTTGCTCATAATTATATAACCTGTCTAATAGGTCCTTCTTTTTATCGAATTCGATAGTTGCATTTTCTTCTATTTTAACTCTAAGTTTATTTATATTCTCAAGCTGTGGATTAAATAATTCATCGAATTTCTTTTGATCAACATCTGGTTTGAGAAGCTGATCGATCTTAAATTTTTCTAAATCACTAAATATTGATCTTATTTCTTTAATAGCTAACCCAGTTTTAACTATGGCTGCTTCTTGCTCTTTTTGCTTTTGTAGTAATATATCCCGGTCTTCTTGATTTAATTTCTTTTCTAATTCAAAAAGCTCTGTCGTTAGTTTTTGAACATCCAAAATCTCTATTCTTGTTGTTTTAGTTTCATTTAATTGCTTATTAATATCTCCAAGTTTATTTCTTTCTTCTTCTAACTGCCTATTTATTTTATCTTGTGCCAATGATGTTTCTAGTCCTAATCTTTCAGTTCCGCGATTAGTCGGCTGTACGACACCGTTGATCGTTACAACTGGTCCTTTTTTAGATTGCGAATTTATCTTATCTTGTGTCTTTAATTTATCTATATCGGCTTTCTTTTCTAATTCAGCAATCTTTTCAATAGACTTCTTACGATCACGCAAGAGCTTATCCCGCTCATTTGCGTTCTTAATTGCCTCTTTTTCACTAGCAGTTTGAATGCGATACAGGTCCTCTAATAAATCCTTTGCTTCTCTTCCAAGGAATAGTCGTTCTTCTGTATCTTTTGTCTTTTTGATTTGCTCTTCAAGCCTCTTGTACTCAGCTATAATCAGTTTCTGTTGTTTCGCTGGATCTTCTTCTGCAGCAATATCTCTTTTGATTTGTGTTTTTCTAATTCGCTCTGGTTCTTTAAAGGTGAACTCATCAATTTTCTTTATGGACGATTCCAAATCATTTAATACTTTTTTCTGGTCACTTAAAGTATTTTGCAAGAAATTCAAGAACTCATCATTAAGTTCTTTTAAACTATTTATCGTGCTCTCTGCCGCTCTTTCAGTATCCGTTGCAAACTTATCGTACCCCTTAGTTAAATCAGCAAGGAGCCGACGAATACCAGTTACTTGAATTCGAATAGCATCATCAACCGGCTTCAATGTCTCATTTATGTGTCGTCGTGCTTTTTCTTGTTGATCTTTATAAAATGCATCATAATCCTCTTGCATCTTTTCTAGTGCATCAGCACTGCTGTCTGCGGCATATTTGAGTGCAAGCACTAACACTGACAAAGCCGCAACAGGACCACCTGCCCCAACGGTAAGAGCCCGGAGTGCAGTCATAGCAACTTGTGAATTTTGAATGAATGATACCAGCCCACCAAGTAGGAGAGGGCCACCAAAAACTAAACCAGCGTCAGCAACTAGCCTGACTATTTTATGCAATTCCAGGAATTGGTCATTTATTTCAACCAATTTCTCAATGATTGTATTGCCCCAATCGCCCGTGAAATAGTTACGAATTCGTTCAAGTTCAATTTGAAACTTTTTACCTGAGTTGTTCGCTAAATACTCAAATGCCTCACTATCTGCTCCTAGCGAGTTTCGCATTGAGTCTAAATCATTTGTAAAATCCTGTACGTGCTTTCCTGTAACTGCCAAGATACCACGTAAACCACGAATATCTGGAAATAATTGTGCTGCCAACTCAGGCCGACCCTCTGCAAATTTTGCTATCTTCTCAATTACATTCGCAAAGCCATAAGTTGCTATGGCTGCTGAACCGGATTCGACACCGATTCCACGTAGAAACTCTTTCATTTCTCCAGCGGGCTTTAACAACCGGCTAAAGATATTAAACAAATATGTCATTGCATTCGCTGCAGTGATACCTTGCCGTGTTGTAGCCGACATAAATGCAGCCACTTCTTCCAATGAAATTCCTAATTCATTTGCACCTGGAAGCACGCGGCCCAATTGATTTGCGAACTCAGGCATTTTGATTCTGCCTAAGTCAATCATTCTAAAGAAGATTCCTTGAATCCTGCTCTGTTCTTCTAGCCCAACTCCATATGAATTCATTGCCGAACTAACGGCATTCACGGAGTCTTGTAACGATGAATTCGTTGTCATGGCTAGACGGCCGGCTTTAGACATGAATTCTAAAGCCCTAGCACCATCAGCAATTTGGTTGCTTAGTGTGTCATAGACACCACTAGCTACGTCACTTGCAACAAGACCTGTTGCATTTGATATGTCTAAAATGCCTTGCATCCAACGGCTAGTATCAATACCAGCTTCTGAAATTGTTTGTATTTGAGCGATCTGTATCTGTAACTGCTGAGCCGTTTGTATTGATTGTTGGAATCCACTTACGAAACTACTAACTATTTGATGCATTGCTTGTACAACAGCAAGCCGAATAATAGATTGCCAACTCAAATAGAGTTGTTTATTTGCTTCTGTCTGACTTCTTGTCGCTTCCTGCACATTTGTTATTGCACTTCCCTGCCTAGTTATTTCATATGTGAACTCTTTACCTGCCTTATTCACTGCTCGTAACGTTTCGATAGTTCGTCCCATGGCATAATTTTTACGTGTTTCTGTTTCAAGCTGTGTCAAACTTCCGCTGGCTATTTTACGTTGCAAATCAGCATATGCACTATATGCTGCTGAAATACGCTGCTGTTGTAATGATTGAGATTGTTGCTGATTTGCTAGTTTCTTCTGACTATCTGTCATCGCATTTGAGGCATCAATTACTTCTCCTAATGCCTTTTTATATGCGACAGCGTGTGCTTGCAACCCACGTTGTATGGGTTGCGTGTCTGGATTAAAGGCTTTAAAGCCTTCTTTTTCTAACCGCAGTAATTCATTTCTAATATCCTGAACACCTAATTTATACTTAGACGCAAATCTGGCAAAAGCTAAAGATGCTTCTTCAAATTGCTTTTGTGTATCTAGTGGTACGACTTTCAATTGCTCGACCACGGGCGCTTTTAATGTTCTCTGAACTGTTGTGGCCACTGTTGCTTGTCGTTGTGTTTCAAGTATTTTTGCTTCTGCTTCAATTCGCTTCTGCTGTTCCAGTTGCATGTCTCTTAAAACTTTTTCTCGTGCTACTCTACGTTGTTCAAATATTTGTGTTTCAGCTTTCTGTTCAAGCTGCATGTCTCTGATTGATTTTTCACGTGAGACTCTTCGTTGATCTGTAATCTTTTCATTTAATTGTTGCTCTTCTTGCAATTTTCTGATTGCCGCTTCACGCGCAACACGTCGCTGTTCAAATACTTTTGCTTCTGATTGTTGTTCGAGTTGCATCCCGCGAATAGAGGCTTCGCGACTTACCCTAGCTTGTTCTGTTGCTTTCAACTGGTTTGCTCGAATTCGCTCTAATTTATCAAATTGATTGCCTAAAGCAAGCAAGGCGTTTTGTAGCCTAGCTTGTTCACCTTCTGGTATGAGTTTGATCTCACCAGCTCTAATGGCTGCCAGCTTAGTTTTTAATTGATCCCAAGTCAAACCCATTTGAGCCGCTGTTGCAGCGGCTGTACGTTCTATTTGCTTAAATTGTGATTGTGCAATAGTTGGAAGTTGACGCACTTCCTCTTCAAAACCACGTCGCAGATTTCGAGTAAAATTCTTTGTATCAATTGGTTGTTGTATTTGAGCAGTTTTGATTTCTGCTATAGTTTGTTCTCTGACAGGTGCAAGTTGTATATCCTTCGCTGCTGCCATAGCATTCTTGAAGTCACCAACTCTAATTGCAGATCGAGCTGCCGCTTGCGCGATTGCATTTATATTTCGCGTAATAGTTGGTAAATCTTCATTTAATGTATTTGCAGTTGAGCTCATTAATTTCCACTGGCCATTGATATATGCATACTTAGAACCATATGCAGAGACGCCTTTTTCTATAGCTGAAAAATTAGTTTGAATTTGGCCTGTAACATTGTTTAATCTAGTAGACTGTGTTATGATTCGTTCTTGCGCATTGTATAGTTGTGTCAAAACAGCAACAGCTTTTTCAAGCTGTTGAATATATTGTGCAGCATCAGCCCTGAGTTCTAGTGTATCATCTGCCATGAGATGCTCCAATCACTTGGGTAGCAGAAAATTTTTAATGGCTTTATTTTGTTTCCTAATGTGTTCCTGCCATTCAGCAATGAAAGCAAATTTGCCAAATTCTAAACTCTGCCAAGGTGGCGTCTGGTAACCGCGTTCATGTAATTTATACTGGAACACGACTATCTTGAACTCAAAAACTAGATTTGGCACTTGTGGGCTACCAAACTTTATGTCGTATGCCTTCTTACTGCTACCGAGTTCTTTACCGAGCGCAATTGATTTCTTGACACCACTATGCGTTGTGCCTCTTATATCTGTGTATGTTGGTTTTGGCTTATCTGGTCCCTTACCCATTATATCTGCTATGACTTGATTCGCTATTCGTACATTTGTAGCCAAGTCATAAAGTGAAGCTTCACTCATACCAGTGTCAACTTTTATATGTGAAATTGTTTCAAGAATAAATGCCCGGACGCAAGCCCTCCAAGCAGTTTTTAATTGTTCATGCACATATTGCCGTAGTGCTTCTTTTGAGGCCAGTTTACGCTTATCTCTTCTAACTGTTATTTTTAAGCCGGCCATTATAATCCTCCAGTAGAACATTTCATAAAGTCTATATCGCGTTCTTGATCTTCATAATCACGAATTTGACTATATGCTATTATCATAGCTTTAGACCATATGTTACAGTCATCCCAATCCTTTACATCTGGCGGGCGTATGGACAGTCGTTCACACGCCCGCCAGATTGCATATTCTTCTGTTCGGAACTTAGGCAGTATCCGTTTTACGGCTTGACTGCCTGACCAGCTAAAAAACGTTTTGTGGCCTCCTCAATCTTCGATTGATTCAGCCCACATGCGGTCATAACCACTTCTAATATTTTATTTAACTCGGCCGGAGAAAATGTTGATTCCAGCTCTGTTCGATAGTTTCCCCAGGTTTTGGGATCATCTGCTTTAACTGTATCCCATACCAGTCCCTCTGTTGCAGACAATGATTTGATAATCATCCAGTCCGTTTTCTGTTTAGCCCACTCAGAGACTTTAGCCAGATAACCTGGATCTTCAACTAATTTTTGTGTCTCTCCGCCGGGTAATAGCTTAGACGGTGGCAACGGCTGTGGATTTAGCTTGTCATGATCTGAAAAATCCAAAACAGCCTGTGCCTTAATAACAAGTTCATCCTCTCCACGAGGAATAACAACGACTTCCATTTGAGGACCGCTAATGACTTTACCGTTGATCTTCATAATCTTCTCCGTGGGCTAAATAGACTAGGCTGAACGGGTTGCAGTGGCCTGTGTCACGTTGCACTTGCCAACAATGGCGATAGTCGCAGCGCGCAGGTCATGGTCGAGTGATTCATAGCGGAAGTCAGCGAGAATAATTGTTTCATTCGGACGCGGATTGCTGCCACCACTGCAGGGTGGTTCGTATTCAACGACCACATCCACTGCATATGGACGGCAAGCATCAGAATCCACTGACACGTTTGCAGCATACAGACCGCGCTTCTTGATGAAGTCCTCAATGGTGCCAACCGCGCCGGTATAATCACTACCGGTGATGTACTCCCAAACGAGCCCAAGGTTGACATCCACTGGAACCTGATCACCTTCACGTACTTCATCAAGCACGCCACGATCGAGTGTATAGATCATGTTGCGCTTCTCAGAGTACGTCAGGTTACCTTCACCAACCTTAACAGTGATCTCCACTGGAGTTGGTGTCGTGCCATCACGCAACTTGATGAGTGCATTCTTCAAGTCGATCTGAGCATGCACTGTTGCCCATGCCATAGCTAGTAACAGTTTCATTTTATTCCTCCAAATGCATGACGTAGTGAGATTCGACCGTCGCCTGTTCAAGTTGATTAACAGGATCAACTTGTCCGAAGTGACTTACTTGCATGTTGTTCCTATTCGCTTCTTGATCCATGCGCACAAATGTTCCTACTAGCGAGTCATCGTCTCCATAGCGGTAAACTGTTATGCAGGGTTTGAACATCTCCATAACATTCCCGCTTAACTGTCGCATACGATGAAAGTTTTGATTGTTCTTAGCACATTGTAGCAATACATTGATTTCTATATACAGTTTCCAGTACTTTTTACTTATTTCTGTATAGGTTGGGCCATCAACGCGTAACTCAATAAACTCTTCTAGCTTACGCGTATCTCTGTGCATACCTTCGATGTAAAGTGTTATGGAACCCTTTAAATCATCGAAGTGCTTGCTTACAGACGCGAACACCCATCGATCCATATTAGGACTAAGCATTTGTTTCCTCCTGTGTAACTGCTACTGCTTGTCCTAGTTTGAATTCGTTTACATCTTCGATCTTTTGGGCATCTAAGTGTTGCGCTGTAATTAGGAACCCGAGTTTAAATACCGTTGAATCAATTTTCTTAAACTGATAACGCTCGCCACCATGAACGCATCGATCATTTAACGTGGGAACATATCCACGAGGTAAATCGACTCCATCGATTATAAAAATCCTCGTAGATGTATCAAACATCCCTCCATACGTAAAGTTTTTATTCGCAGCAATAAATGACAAATCATATACGAAGTCACGGCTAATCTTTTCATCCACCACGATAGCACGCTTCACTTTTATAGTGCGTTCATTTCTTACTATGGCACCTGTTGTTACTGATTGTGAAATACTGTTAGTCGTGATTATATTAATCAATTGACCGAAATCGTGTTTCAGTCGATAGAGTATCAATTTAATTTGGCGGACAGTATTCATATCATTTCCTTGATTAGCCGTTCGATCGGACTAGATTTCAGAATGGTAATTATGTCTGGATATTTGTGTTCTAACTTCTCCATCAACTCTGAACACCCAGTATGAATAACACATGGTATATGAAATACTCTACATAACTCAATAAGCTCATCAGCCGGTTGACCTTCCAGCTTATAATCAATTATCGCCATCTTTATAGATGCATAGTTCATTAGAATACATAGCCTAGCATTTTCTACTGTTTTGAATTTTACGCATTTCTCACCAAGCGTTTTGCATAAATTACCAAGGAACTCTAGTACCGATAAATCATCGTCCACTACAAGAATCTCTCCAACTCGTAATGATTGCCGAATCCGTCTCGAATCGCTGATGAAGTCTTGCGTGGCTGTGGGGCTCATGGTTAGCCCTCATCACGTTTCTGACACAGTAGCATGGTGTTTTTAACTTCAACAAGCAGTGTATTTGTTGCTCGCTGCAGTTCCGCTACTGTGGCAAAACACTGAACCGTTTCCCTAAGAATCCCCTCAAGCCTGCGTTGACTCGACATGAGTTGTTTGTACAATACGGTGATTGCAGTAACCAAAGCACCAATTATTGCAACACCTAACGCGATTAGTTCCGCTGTACTCATGTTGTCTCCACAACAGGTATACCCGGAGGGGAATTGCTTCCCCTCCGGGTATTGTTAATCAGCCATACATGACCATGCCGAGGTTGGTATCGAGCACGGCAGTACCGGCGAGGAGATCAACGGTGACGAGATGACCTTGCTTCTCACCGTTGTAGGTGATCACAACGCGCAGAGACAGCCCGTTGTAGTTCGCGACAAACGCGCGAGCACCGGTGCCGGCTTCTGGCATTGCGAGCGGACGCACGACGAGCGCGAGCGCATTGCGGTGGAACCCGAAGTTGTAGCTACCAGCGGGACCAACGTTGACGAGATCGCCGTTGGCGAGTGCCGCTGTGGTCGGGACATCGAGTTCCAACGACGTTGTGGTGGGTGTGTTCACTGCACCGTATTCAGCAGCAGCACCAGCGAAGCTGATTAGCTGGCCCTTCTTGGGGGCGACGGTGAAGGTACCGGTGACCACGGGCTTGATCCAGCCAGCGGCATAGCCAGCGCCGAAGTTCACGGTGCCGGGTGTGTAGGTGGTGACCACTGCGCCGGTAACCGCTGCGTACTTGAGCCCAGGTGACACGGTGAGGGTTTCAGCGCCATCATTGACGACGGTCACGCGCTGAGGAGTCATGTCACCAGCAACGGTGAGGTACTGACCAACGGTGTACGCGCCAGGGCCGAACGCGGTGATCGGAAGCACGGTGGTACCAGCAGCGCAGTTCGATGTGAGTGCTGTTGCGACTGTGGTGCTGCCGGCGGCGACCTGTGGAGTCTGCTGGCACATGAAGAAGTCCATGCCGAACTTGCGTCCGACGGACCCTTCGCGCAGAGCTGTGCCATCATCACCAACCTTCTCAGCGTTGACGAAGTCAGCGATGTTGAGCAGATCACCCTCTGTTCCGGGTGTCACAATCATGTTGCGGCCGCTCATTGGAACCTTGTTGACGTTGAGTGCTTCACGCGCCGCAATCACGGTGGTCTTGTCAACGGCGGTGCCGAGCTTACCAACGTTCGTGGCACGGAAACGATACGACTGAACCAGCACGATCTGATCGATGATTTCCGCCATCGCCAACACGGCGGGCTTCAGGAACTCAGCGACGAGATTCTTGAAACCCTTGCTCTGCTGACCGTCCTTGATGAGGAACGACACGTGAACGTGCTGGTTCAACGGCACTGGCACGTTGGTGGCGTTCGCATCCTGAATGGTGACCGTGTCACTGTCAGTCTTACGCTTGCCGCTGAAGTTCTGTGGACGACGAGTGTTCACGACATCGCCATAGTTTGCGACAACGTTCTCGAAATCACGATAAACGAGGTTGGCAGCGATCATGTTGTTCTCAAGAATCATCAGACCTTCTTGAGCCCACAGCTCTGGGATATACGCATCGAGATCATTCTCGTACACGGTGTTCCATACCTTTGCGAGTAACTTATTCACAGTATTCTCCTAGATTATCTTTCCAGCTTTACGGGCTTCGCGGTACTTTTGCGGATCCTTCGCCAGCGTCCGCACGTCCGCAACCTTGCCAGTTGACTTAGAACTGGCACCAAGACCACCAGTACCTTCGCCCTGAAATAGATTCAGGTATTCATCCATATCCTTCATTTGCTTCACGGCTTCGGGAATTGTGATATCAATTACTACTGGCTTACCATCCTTGTCACTTGTCTCGAACTTCACCTTCGGTACCAACTCTCCTGTTGCATTACCCTCGTTATCTGTGGCAGGCACGAGGTTTGCCTTCTGTTGTAATATCGCTACGATTTGCCGCGGATTAATTGCCTTATTTTCGACGGCGGCATCAGTGATCGTCCTCTGTATCGTAGCCGTTGTATATCGATTCTTCCAATCATCTCTCTCCTTCTGTGCTGCATCAATTGTTTTCTGTGACTCCTTCTTGAGCTTATCCGCTTCCTTCTTGCTAAGTTCTTCTTTACTCAAAAGCTCATTTTGAAGTGTCTCGATTCTACCCTCTAACTGAGCCTTTTGTTCTGCTGTTAGGTTACCGCCCTTCTTTACCGTTTCGAGTTCCTTAATCAACGCTTCGTTCTTTACTTGTAGCGCCCGCTTGTTCTCTGCCATGATCTTGTTGACTTCATCCTGCGTGAAGAGCTTTACTCCTGTTTTCTCTGCTTCTTTACGTTTTGCTTCTTCCGCTGCCGCCGCATCTGCTGCTGCCTTCTCTGCGGCGAGTTCCTCTGGAGTCTTCTCTCCCTCGGTTACTGTAAACCAAGGTGTTCCTAGCAACATAATCAGCTTATACATAACACTCTCCCTAAACCCTAGTCACTGCGATTACTCTTGAATCCGGCAGATATGGCAGTAAAAGATTCCAAGCCACAATGCTAGGAATCCCTGCCAAAACATGTGCCGGCTTCTGTTCGCGTGAATAGGTAGACCGAACATTTCCGTAGCCCTGGCTCACCATGTCCAGGTTTCCTCTTTCATTTTCTATATCGACACCATCAAGTAACACATACGCTAATTCACAACAAGCATCCTTTATATCTTGTGGCACATCTACGTCACCGCCGCGTGGGAACTGTAACACTTGCAATGGATCAGTCTTTTCCCCTACGAAGTTCAACCGATCCATGTATCGTGTTGCTGTTTTCAATGCCTTATCTTGATCATTTGGTTCGCTATTATACCAAACTTGGCTATTCAAACGCTCGTTGAAATACACTGTTGCTTCTGCTAAGGAGGCGTATTGACTCATTCTGATTTCCTCCCTTTGCCTCTGGTGTTATCAGCAATTACGCGATCTTTCGTTGTGTTATCGTTTGCAGCTTTTTTCTCTTCTACACCACCTTTAGCATCTGGTGCAGCATCAACTACACCACGTGCCGCTGGATTCTCGGCCGCTGCACCTTTTGATTGTGCAATCGCAATACGTGTCAAACGTTCCACATGATCCACAGCGGCCTTTTCTGATTCACCCTTCGGGTAGCCACGGATCTCAGATGCCAACGCGGTGCTTACCAATCCGTTTTCCAGGTCCAAGTACAGCGCGTCTTGATTCAGCACAATCTCTTCTGCCTTGTCTATCTCGCCTAATATCTTTTCGAGTACATCTGCTGCTATTTTGTGACCAATGCGTACCATCACCGCTTCTTTGTATGCTGCTTTCTTGTATTCCAACGACGGTGATAGTGTAATTGATTTCTCTAATCCATCAGCTTCTTTGTTGCGTTCTTCGTCTGTCTTGATGCTGTAACGTTCCGGGTACTTGATCCTTGTTACATCTTCGCTGTGTTCGTATGCCGCCCAGATTTGTGCGATCTTACGTTCGCCGTACTCTAACTCCAGCGCGATGTAGGAAAGTCCACTCTCTAACCCACGCTCATCGAACGCCTTACTTTCTGCGGACGACCGTGTCGGGCTGATGTTGCTCACGTTGAGGTTAATCAACCGACGTATCTCTTGCTCTAGTTGTGACTGCTTCTCCATCGACACCCGCAGGGGCTCCGGCGATGGATTAATGAAGGCAGGCCGTTCAGTACCTGTTGGGTACCGACGACCTTGGCTTGCACCAACCCGCGCCTCCGGGGTTTTAGCTTGCGACGCTTCCGCCGCAGTGCCATCTGGCTTCTGTTCCAGCGTTTGGCCACCACGCATCAGATGTTGCAACTCTATGTTCGGATTGTACTGCTCCGTGTAGAATGGGTAATTCGCCTTCAATGCGTAGCTAATATCTGCACTCGCTAAGTTCAACATCGCTACTTGGTAATCTGCAACGTCGGTGAGAAGCGATGTATTGATTTCAAAGAACGCAAACGGAATTTCTGGCAGACTCAGATCGTAGACAAGCTCCTCGGGACCACCTTCCTTGTTGGTTGGTGCGCCGTTGGCATCAAAGAACTGCACGTGTACGCCTGTGTCATCTAACCACGCGAAGCGGAAGCGTTCGACTTCCGTTGTTGGTAATCCGTAGATGTCCTTTGCATAGATGTGGTCGCGTAGTACCAACGCAACGAGACGATTATTCTGATCAAAGTTCCAGTTACGGATGTCCTCGGTTCGGTATTGATAAATGTATGGACGAATGTTGTATTGTTCGGCGCGGGTCAACGGCGTAGCCGCGGGCTTATCAATCCACACCCCTGTTTTCGCCATGGTTAACAACTCAGGCAGGATCAACCGCCCGATGAAGCTGTTCATCGTGTTGCCTTGCTTGTCAACGCCACTGGCGTCTGTACCATCGCACGCGTACAAGAAGTTCGTCGGACCGTTGATGCGTTTGATGTCCACTGCGCGTTGAAACAATGCGTTTTTGATGTCGTTAATCGCGGCTTTTGCATGCGCAGGACAGTACGTGACGGATTTTCGCATCTCAAAGTCCGTATCACTTTCACGTACCGAAAGCTTTTGCAGGTACTTCATAATGAAATCATTCCCGCCCTCATATGTGAGGCGGTACTTTTCCCAATAGAAGCTTAACGCCTCGTACATTGGATGGGTAGAACTGTTGGCATTTGCTAGCATTTGTATCCCCGTTTAATTAGTTCGAGTACCGATTGTAGCGTCGGGTTCTTCACAACGTAGTTATAACCATCACACTCAATCAAGTCCCCCGAGTTAGCTTCATCGGTAATAGTTATAGAGTCTCCAGGATTCTCACCAATTAACTTTTGTGCAATTTCAACCGCTAATGGTGTATGTTCCTCATCTGCGATTATCAGAATCCTCATCAAACTACTCCACCAACCGGCTGATGCCCACCAAGTGAACCGGCTAGTTCCAAGGCCATTTCACTGTAGTTCCTTGCATGAGCGAAGTGATCCTCGACGCTTCCCGTAACGTAAACACCAACTTGGTTGCCTGTAGCGTCTTTTTTGTAAATCCTTACTGGGCTTTTAACATGATCCTTGTACTCAATGCTAAGATCCACAGGTAGCAGGATGCTTTTCAATTTGAAGCGACCCAACGACAAGTCCAACCACGATGTTCTATCTACGGTCATTGTATGTTGATCTTCATCGTGTAGGTGTATCTCTTTGCCGTTGACCGCGTTGCCATAGAAACACATGCGTACGCGTCCGTAGAACCGCTGTGCGAACTCCAGTGCCTTGCGACGCTCTGGGTTTGCATCTATGACGCAAAACAACACTTTGTATTGCATCATCAACTCATCTAACTGTTCGAAGTGCTGAACCTTACCTTCTTTCAACACCTTACACGTTGTTGATGTGTGGATGTCGGAGCCGCTTCTGTTGATGAACCATTGATCAACTTCGTAGTGTAGCCACCCACCAACGTCCACGCCCATCGTGATAAACGACCCGGCCTTCATATCAGGGTAACTCTTGTAACCACCGGTACATTCGCTTATCATCGTGTCGGTGATTCTTGAACCACTTACGATGTGTGGCACGCCGAGTTTGCTGTTGTAGAACTCTTGCTCGTCGCTCGGGTCACGTTGTGCTTTGATGTAGCTAATCGCTAGTTCGTAGGGCTTCACTGTCGTTGAGTACAACTGATTAACGTGATACCCTTTGTCCATTTTGTTCGTAAACGTCGGGACCCATTCTCCTCCGGCGAGCCACTCGTGCTTCGTTTCGTGCGGTAACGTTACGCCACACTCTTTACACTTTATGTGCGTGTTCTTTATCGCTGGATCCGTGTCGTCCTCACTGGTTATAACGAGGCACTCAGGGAACACAAGTTCCGTCATCTTGTTACAACCCGGACACTTGAAAAGATAGTGGTCTTGCGACGAGTTCCTGTAGTAGTTATTGATTCCATAGTTATCTATGGTGGGCGTTGACAGCAACAGCTTCTGTTTTTCCAACTGCCCGCTGACACGTTCAAACGCCAGCGCAATGTTCTTTAGCACCATCACATCGACCTCGTCGAATATGAGTAACGACGCGGGGATACTGCGTAGCTGTGATTCTGACCGGCTTCCCCTTATGAACAAGTTGGCGCTTCCCGACCGCTTATGACCTACGTTCTTGACATCGACGAACAGGCTGTTAAGATGCGGTGACAACTCCAGTGCCGGATCAAACCGGGAACTACTAAAGTCACTCGCGTCCGGCGTCGTTGCCGGCAATATATACATCACGTTGTGATTTAGAATATCAATATGGAAAAAGGCGCGGTTCAACGCCCACTCCGTGAATCCCATCTGTGCAGCTTTCTGTACCACTATCGTTTCCGTTTCATCGTCGTGCGGCTGCCGGAGCCAGGGGTGGTGTTTGAAACTCCACGGACCCGGATACGGTGGTCCCATGACCCTGTAACTTTCGCTCCACCGCGAACAAACGTTAATGCTTTTACGTTGCAACCCGCCCGCCAGGTGTTTCTTCAGATCCCTCAACAGCGTCGCCCGGGTTGATCGAACGTGCAATTGTTGCATAAATGGCCTCGCTTATCCTGGATAACACCACTTCGTCGGTGATATGTGTACTGATCAGGCTAATCATTTCGGAACCGAATTGCATAATAGCTTGTTTGTCAAGCAGGCTCCCCGTGCTCAACTCCAGCTTGTGACAGCTCGTCACAACCTTTTCAATTTTTAACACGAGGTCGCTGATGGGACCACTTTGGTAAATCAGGTCCATTTGATCACGACACTGGTTCAGCCTCTCCTCCATAAGCATTCGTAGAATCGCGATTTCGTCACGTAGCGACTTTATCTCGCCACTATCCCCGAGCTGTTGCAGCCGTGCATTGAAGCGTGTGAGTTGGTAGTTGCGCAGCGACTGCTTCACTTTTGCTTCGCCGGCTTTGTTACCGCCGTGCATCATGCAGAACTTTGACCCCTCCGCAGCCGCCCCATTACATTGGCCTTTCGGGGTTACTGCTTGACACCGATTTGGAGAATCAGCCTCAACTAATCTTATGTTATCCATATGATTCCTTAATCACGAGTTCCTGACAGCCGCCGTGATGACTCCCTATCTTATATTACGGGATAGCGTTGCGTTTTTCAAGTGAAAAATAAAAATATTTTTCGTCCGCGATTCATGATTATGATTGTGTTGATCATTAGAATCAATGATGCTCTGACCCACCCTCCCGGGTCCGGCCTAATGCGTCACGCTTCCTGTGTAGCGCGTCCAGAGGCCGGCGCCAATAAATTTCAACTGCCTGACAAAAAGTGGGGCGCGGGCGGAAATTTGTGTAACACCTTGTTACAGTGTAAACTTTTGACCCTCCCTGTAACGTGACGTTACACTTGTAACGTGGTGTTACATTTGTAAACTCTCGATACACTTGTAACGTGGTGTTACATTTGTAAACTCTCGATACACTTGTAACGTGGTGTTACATTTGTAAACTCTCGATACACTT
>Ga0209492_1000016_pt1 | contig 60282 bp, 60 predicted proteins | sample PPLLak12cMay2015_FD_187253 | JGI IMG/M metagenome (GOLD analysis project Ga0209492, IMG submission 187253) | Freshwater sediment microbial communities from Prairie Pothole Lake near Jamestown, North Dakota, USA - PPLs Lake P7 Core (1) Depth... | ecosystem: Environmental > Aquatic > Freshwater >... | reverse complement strand
ATCGCTGGTTGCCGTCTCGCTCGTCTTCGGCGCGGTGTTCGCCGCGCTGGGGCTCTGGATGGTTCTTCCGTTCGTCGGCCTCGAGCTAGTGGCCGTTGCGGCGGCCTTCCTTTGCCATGGGCGGCATGCCGCCGACGTCGAGCGGATCGAGCTGGCGGGCGACCGGCTCACGGTGGAGCGCGTCGAGGCGGACCGGCACCGCCGATGGGAGTTCGATCCACGGCGGGTGCGGGTCGAGGTGGAGGAGCGGGGCAAGGGCTTGGGCGCCAGCGTGCGGGTTCGGCTGGCGTCGCGTGGCGAGCAGGTCGAGATCGGCAGCCACCTGATTGACGAGAAGCGCGCAGTGCTGGCGCGCGAACTGCGGACGGCATTGAAGGGCACGCAGGCCTGACCGGCAACGGGGCCGGTCTTGGCGGGAAACGTAGGGCAAGGGCAAGCCAGGGGACGAAACACGCAATGAAGACATCCAAGTTGAACAAGCTCGCGTTGGCCGCCCTCGCGGCCGCCGCTTCCGGCCTGGTCCATGCCGCGACGCCGGCCCCCTACACGCCGACGTCCCGCTTCAACCTGCAGACCCCGGTCACGGAGATCGCCCGGCAGATCTACGGCCTGCACGACATGATGATGATCATCTGCGCGCTGATCTTCGTCGCGGTGTTCAGCGTGATGTTCTATTCGATCTGGAAGCACCGGAAGTCCAAGGGCGCGGTGGCGGCCAACTTCCACGAGAGCACCACGGTCGAGATCGTCTGGACCGTCATCCCCTTCATCATCGTCATCATCATGGCGCTGCCCGCGACCCGGACCGTGGTGGCGATGAAAGACACGAGCAACTCCGACCTCACGATCAAGGTCACCGGCTACCAATGGAAGTGGGGCTACGACTACATCCGCGGCGAGGGCGAGGGCATCTCCTTCCTGTCGGAGCTCGCCACGCCCCGCGGGCAGATCGAAGGCGCGGAAGCCAAGGGCCCCACCTACCTGCTCGAGGTCACCGAGCCGCTGGTCGTCCCGGTCGACAAGAAGGTCCGCATCATCACCACCGCCAACGACGTCATCCACGCGTGGTGGGTCCCGGCCTTCGGCGTGAAGCAGGATGCGATTCCCGGCTTCGCGCGCGACACCTGGTTCCGTGCGGAGAAGACCGGCACGTACTACGGGCAGTGCGCCGAGCTGTGCGGCAAGGACCACGCGTTCATGCCGATCGCCGTCAAGGTGGTCACGGCGCAGGAGTACACGGCGTGGGTCGACGGCCGCAAGAAGCAGATGGCCGCCCTGGCCGATGATCCCGACAAGCAGTGGACGCCGGCCGAGCTGATCGCGCGCGGCGAAAAGGTCTACCAGGCCAACTGCCAGGCGTGCCACCAGGCGAACGGCCTCGGCGTCGCCGGCGCCTTCCCGGCGCTCGCAGGCAGCAAGGTCGTCGAGGCCAAGGCGGACCAGATCGCGATCCTGCTGAAGGGCAAGAACGCGATGCCTTCGTGGAAGACGCTCTCCGACGTCGAACTGGCGGCGGTGGCGACCTACACGAAGAACGCGTTCGGCAACAAGTCGGGCGAGATCCAGCCGGCCGAGTTCAAGGCGGCGCGCAAGTAACGCGACGCAGCGAAGACCAATACAGTTCCAGGAGCACCGATGAGCGCTGTCATCCCGAATCCCGCTGCAGGCCACACCGGCCACCACGACCACGCGCACGACCATCCCCACGGGTGGCGCCGCTGGGTGTTCGCGACCAACCACAAGGACATCGGCACGATGTACCTGTGGTTCAGCATGACGATGTTCTTCATCGGCGGCATCCTGGCGCTGGGCATCCGCGCGGAACTCTTCCAGCCGGGGCTGCAGTTCTGGAGGCCGGAGTTCTTCAACCAGCTCACGACGATGCACGGCGTGATCATGGTGTTCGGCGCGATCATGCCGGCGTTCGTCGGCTTCGCGAACTGGATGATCCCGCTGCAGATCGGCGCGCCCGACATGGCGTTCGCGCGGATGAACAACTTCAGCTTCTGGCTGCTGCCGCCCGCCGCGCTGCTGATCGTCGTGTCGTTCTTCGTGCCGGGCGGCGCCACCGCCGCGGGGTGGACGCTCTACGCGCCGCTCACGGTGCAGATGGGCCCGGGCATGGACCTCGCGATCTTCGCGCTGCACATCATGGGCGCGAGCTCGATCATGGGTTCGATCAACATCATCACGACGGTGCTCAACATGCGCGCGCCGGGCATGACGCTGATGAAGATGCCGATGTTCGTCTGGACCTGGCTGATCACCGCCTACCTGCTGATCGCCGTGATGCCCGTGCTCGCGGGCGCCATCACGATGACGCTGACCGACCGCCACTTCGGCACGAGCTTCTTCAACGCGGCCGGCGGCGGCGACCCGGTGATGTACCAGCACATATTCTGGTTCTTCGGGCATCCCGAGGTCTACATCATGATCCTGCCGGCGTTCGGCATCGTCTCGCAGATCATCCCGGTGTTCGCGCGCAAGCCGCTGTTCGGCTACGCGTCCATGGTCTACGCGACGGCCTCGATCGCGATCCTGTCGTTCATCGTGTGGGCGCACCACATGTTCACGACCGGCATGCCGGTGACCGGGCAGCTCTTCTTCATGTACGCCACGATGCTGATCGCGATCCCGACCGGCGTGAAGGTCTTCAACTGGATCGCCACGATGTTCAGGGGCTCGATGACCTTCGAGACCCCGATGCTGTTCGCCGTCGGTTTCATCTTCGTGTTCACGATCGGCGGCTTCACGGGCCTGATCCTCGCGATGGCGCCGATCGACATCCAGCTGCAGGACACCTACTACGTCGTGGCGCACTTCCACTACGTGCTCGTGGCGGGTTCGCTCTTCGCGCTGTTCGCCGGCACCTACTACTGGCTCCCGAAGTGGACGGGCCACATGTACGACGAGACGCTCGGCAAGCTGCACTTCTGGACCTCCGTGATCTTCTTCAACATCGCCTTTTTCCCGCAGCACTTCCTCGGGCTGGCCGGCATGCCGCGCCGGTACGCGGACTACGCGATGCAGTTTGCCGACTGGAACATGGTGTCGACGGTCGGCGCGTTCGGCTTCGGCCTGTCGCAGCTGCTCTTCGTGATCGTCGTGATCAAGTCGATCAAGGGCGGACCGAAGGCGGCGGACAACCCGTGGGAAGCCGCCGACGGCGGGCTCGAGTGGACCGTGCCGTCGCCGGCGCCGTTCCACACGTTCGAGACGCCGCCGGTCGTCAAATGAGTTCGGGGGCGCCGGCCGCTCGCGCGGCCGGCCACTTGGAGATGAAGGGCGACCGCAGTCGAGCGAACATGCGCACCGCGCTGATCCTGCTGTCGATCGCGCTGGCGTTTTTCCTCGGAGTGGTGGCGAAGTACTGGCTGATCGGCAACTAGATGACGAACCGCTCGGAAACCGAACAGGACAACCGCACCATCCTGCGCAAGCTGGTGGTGGTCGCGGTGCTGATGTTCGGCTTCGGCTGGGCGCTCGTGCCGCTGTACCGGAAGATCTGCGAGGTGACCGGCATCAACGTCGTGACGGCGCGGGACGCGGACGCCGAGCGCGCCGCGCGCAACACGCAGGTCGACACCAGCCGCAAGGTGATCGTCGAGTTCGACGCCAACTCGCACGGGCCGTGGCGCTTCCGTCCGCACGTGAACCACGTCGAAGTGCATCCCGGCGAACTCGTGCACGTGGACTACGACCTGGTCAACCTCGAGTCGCGCCCGATGGCAGGGCAGGCGATTCCCAGCTACGCGCCGATGCAGTCGGCGTCGTACTTCCAGAAGCTGGAGTGCTTCTGCTTCAAGCAGCAGACGCTGGCCGCCAACGAGACGCGCAGGTTCCCGGTCGTCTTCTTCGTCGACCCGGACCTTCCCTCCGACGTGAAGACGATCACGCTGTCGTACACGTTCTTCGAGGTGGCGGGCGCGGTCAAGGACCAGGCCGCGGTGACGGCCGCGCCGCGCAGCTGACGGCGCGGTTGACGGGATGAAGGGTGAAGGCGAACGCAAGGACGAAGCGAAGCGCGAGGCGGGTTTCCTCGAGACCGTGCGCGCGGTGCTGTGGTCGTTCTTCGGCGTTCGGGGCAAGTCGGATTACGAAAAGGACGCAGCTCGGCTGAATCCGGTGCATGTGATCATCGCTGGCATCATGGCGGCGGCGCTGTTCGTGTTCACGCTGATCATGATCGTTCGCGCCGTGACGAGCTGAACGCAGGGACGCAAGGAGAGGGGAGCAGCAATGGCTGATACACACGCGGGTGCCTCGTCGCACTACTACATCCCGGCGCCATCACGGTGGCCGATGGTCGGGAGCATCGCCATGGTCTTCACCATGTTCGGTGCGGCGATGGTCGTGAACCGGAACCCGGCCGGGTGGGTCGGCCTCGCCATCGGCCTGGCCACGCTGGTCTACATGATGTTCGGCTGGTTCAGCGCGGTGTCCGCGGAGTCCGAGCGCGGCAGCTACAACCGTGACGTCGACGTCTCGTTCCGCTGGGGGATGAGCTGGTTCATCTTCTCGGAAGTGATGTTCTTCGCGTCGTTCTTCGGCGCCCTGTTCTACGCGCGCGTGATCACGGCGCCGATGCTCGGCGACTTCGACCACAGGCTGCTCTGGCCCGATTTCGTCGCCAGCTGGCCGCACGCCGGACCCGCGGGCGTCGTCGACGCGTTCTCGACGATCGGGCCGTTCTGGCTGCCGACGATCAACACCGCGCTGCTGCTGACCTCGGGCGTCACCCTGACGATCTCGCACCACGCGCTGCGCGCCGATCACCGCAGCAAGGCCGCGCTGTGGCTGGCGATCACCGTGCTTCTGGGCGTGACCTTCCTTGGCGTGCAGATCTACGAGTACATGCACGCCTACAGCGCCCTGAACCTGAGGCTGGACTCGGGCATCTTCGGCTCGACCTTCTTCATGCTCACGGGCTTCCACGGCTTCCATGTGTTCGTCGGCGCGATCATGCTGGCGGTCGTGCTCGTGCGGTTGCTGAAAGGCCACTTCAAGCCGAACCACCACTTCGCCTTCGAGGCGGCGGCCTGGTACTGGCACTTCGTCGACGTGGTCTGGATCGGCCTCTACATCGTCGTGTACTGGCTGTAAGGGCCGCCCCCGGCTCGAAGCAAAAGCGGCGCCTCGGCGCCGCTTTTGCTTGATGACCGGATTCGCGGAAGCGGGATCAGTAGGAACGCGGCTGGATCCAGCCCATCCAATAGCTGAACAGGATGAACAGGAAGAGCGCGACCGAGATGCCGACGCGGACCGTCAGCGCGTTGACGGTGCGGTTCGTGGTCCCCTTGTCGCGGACCAGGTAGACGAGCGCAGAGCCAAGCGACAGCAGGATGCCGGTGAGGGCGAACAGGATAATGATGCGCATGGATCTGGACTCGAGGGGTGTTCGATTATCTCACCCGGTGCAATGCTGACCCCGAGGGTCGTCGTCGCGCTGCTGGCGGGCATTGCCGGCGTCGTGCTGACGGCGTCGCTCGGCAACTGGCAGACCCGCCGAGGGGACGAGAAGGCGGCGCGGCAGGCGCAGTGGGACGAGGCGCTGGCCCGCGCCCCCTCGCCGATTGCCGGCTTCGACGAGGCCTCCGGAGTCGCCGGTAACCTGCCGCAGCGCGTCGAGATGACGGGAGCGTTCGTGCCCGAAGCGACGGTCTACATCGACAACCGGCTCGTGGACGGCGTTGCGGGATTCCAGGTGGTCACGCCGGTCGTGATTGCCGAAGGCATGCCGTGGATTCTCGTGAATCGCGGGTGGGCGGCGCGCAGCATGGCGGAACGCACGCGGCTGCCCTCGGCACCGATCGCGAGCGGTCCGCTGCGCGTCGAGGGCGTCGCCGTCCCGCACGTGCCGCGCGCGCTCGACCTCGGCGAGCGCGGCGGTGCGCTCGGCGGCATCTGGCAGAACCTCGACTTCGAGGCGTACGAGCAGGCCAGCGGCCGCAAGGTCGCGCGCTTCGTGGTGCAGCAGACGAACGACACGGGCGATGGTCTGCGCCGCGCCTGGGCGCGACCGGATGCCGGAGTGGACAAGCACCGCGGCTACGCGTTCCAGTGGTACTCGCTCGCGGCGCTGATCGGCGTGCTTACGCTGTACTTCGGCGGGAAGGCCCTGCGGCGGAAATGAACGACGCCCCAACGAAACCGGTGAGCCACTGGCGGCGCAACCGCGTGCTGTACCTCCTGATCGCCGTCACGCTCGCGCCGATCCTCGCATCGTATTTCGCGTACTACGTGATGCCGCCATCCGGCCGCGTCAACTACGGGGCGCTGGTCGAGCCGCAGCAGCCGGTGCCCGCGCTCTCCGCGACCAGCCTCGACGGCACGGCCTTCGACCTCCGTTCGCTGAAGGACAAGTGGGTGTTCGTCATGGCCGACGGTGGCGCCTGCGACGAGCACTGCCAGGCCAAGCTCTTCCACATGCGGCAATTGCGCACCATGACGGGCAAGGAGCGCGACGAGATCGAGCGACTCTGGCTCATCACCGATCGCGAGCCGCTGTCCAACATGCTGATCCGTGAATACGAGGGCACGCACTTCGTGCGGGTCGACGAGCGCGACCTCCGCGCGTTCCTCGCCCTGCCCGACACGCCGGACGCGAGCCTGCGCGACCACATCTGGCTGGTCGATCCGCTCGGCAACCTGATGCTGCGCTGGCCCCGCAACCCGGATCCGAAGGGCACGAAAGGCGACATCGTGCGCCTGATGAAGGCCGCCTCGCTGTGGACCCGCGTCGAGCGCGGCAAGGACTGACGTGACCGTCGAGGCCCTGCTGCTGCTCGCGCTCAAGGGCGCGCTTGTCGCCGCGGTTCCCCTGGCGTACGTGCGCTATTCGCGCGATCCGCACAAGTTCCGCAAGCTCGCGTGGGTCACGGCGTTCCTCACGCTCGACCTGATCATGTTCGGCAGCTTCACGCGGCTGACCGACTCCGGGCTCGGCTGCCCGGACTGGCCGGGCTGCTACGGGCACTCCAATCCGCTGTCCGCCGGTGAGCCGATTCGAGCCGCCGAGACGGCGCTGCCGAGCGGGCCAGTCACGATGACGAAGGCCTGGATCGAGATGGCCCATCGCTACTTCGCGATGGGCGTCGGCCTGCTGATCATCATCCTGGCGGTCCAGTCGTGGACCCGCTGGCGACGCGAGGGCGGGCGGTCGCCGTGGCTGGCGACCGGTGCGCTGGCGTGGGTGATCGGGCAGGGCGCCTTCGGGGCGCTCACTGTCACCATGAAGCTGCAGCCGGTCATCGTCACGATCCACTTGCTGGGCGGAGTCGGCCTGCTGGCGCTGCTCGTATGGCTGGCGCTGCGCGAAGGCGAGGTCGTGCACGTGCGGGCGCCGGCGTCGGCGACACGGCTGGCGGTGCTCGCGCTGGCGGTCGTGGTGCTGCAGATCGCGCTCGGCGGCTGGGTCAGCACCAACTATGCGGTCATGGCGTGCCCGGACTTTCCGCTGTGCCAGGGGCAGCTGGTGCCGACCATGGACTTCGCGCACGCGTTCACGCTCTGGCGTCCGCTCGGCATGACCAGCGACGGCGAGGCCATCCCCTTCCAGTCGCTGGTCGCGATCCACTGGACGCACCGGCTGTTCGCGGTAGTCGTGATCCTCGCGCTCGGCGCGTTGCTGTGGCAGGTCTGGAGTGCACCGGGGCTGAAGGGACTGGCGCGCGCCCTGCTAGTGCTCGTTCTGCTGCAGTTCGCCACCGTGATGTCGAACGTGGTGCTGCAGTGGCCGCTGCTGCTGGCCGTCGCGCACAGCGGCGGTGCCGCCCTGCTGGTGGCCTTGCTGGTCGCGGTCACATACCGGCTTCGCGCGGACCGGTAAAATCACGCGTTTCCCTGCAGTCCCGTCCCTTCGCCCACTCATGCGAGAGCTGTCCGCCGCCGAACGAACGCTGAATCACATGGCGTCCCAGTACTGGGCGTTGACCAAGCCGCGCGTGACCCAGCTCGCGCTGTTCTGCACGGTGATCGGCATGTTCCTGTCGACGCGCGAACTGCCGCCGCTGGGCCGGGTGGCCGTCGCGACGCTTGGCGTCTGGCTGCTGGCCGGTGCCGCGTTCGCGGTCAACTCGCTGATCGAGCAGCACATCGATGCGAAGATGGCGCGAACGCGGATGCGTCCGCTGCCTCGCGGCGAGCTTTCGGCGTTCCAGGCGCTGCTCTTCTCCGGACTGATCGGCGGCATCGGCATGTGGGTGCTGTATTCGTTCGTGAATCCGCTGACGATGTGGCTGACGTTCGCGACCTTCGTCGGCTACGCGGTCGTCTACACGGTGCTGTTGAAGCCGTACACGCCGCAGAACATCGTGATCGGCGGGATGAGCGGGGCGATGCCTCCGGTGCTCGGCTGGGCCGCGATCACCGGGACCACGCCGGCCGAGGCGTGGCTGCTTGCGCTGATCATCTTCGTCTGGACGCCGCCGCACTTCTGGGCGCTGGCGCTCTACCGGCTGGACGACTATCGCAAGTCGGGGCTGCCGATGCTGCCCGTGACGCATGGCGAGCGGCTCACCCGGCTGCACATCCTCCTCTACACGGTCGTGCTGGTCGCGACCACCGCGCTGCCGTTCGTGATCCAGATGTCCGGGTGGATCTACCTCGTGTCCGCTCTCGCCCTTGGCGCTATCTTCCTCTGGTACGCGTGGCGCCTGTTCCGCGCCTACAGCGACCGCCTGGCACGCAGCACGTTCAACTACTCGATCGTCTATCTCGCAGCGCTGTTCGCGGCGCTGCTGGTAGATCACTACGTGACCGGTTGACGCCGGGAAAGCCGCCATGCTCGCCCGCCTGCTCTTTGTCGTCCTCATTGGCCTGCTGGTCGGTTGCGACCCGGGCGCGGAGCGCTTCAACAATGTAGACATCACCGGCGCCAGCTACGCACGGGACTTCCGCCTGACCGACTTCAACGGCAAGCCGCGGACCCTCGCGGACTTCCGAGGCAAGGTCGTGGTGATGTTCTTCGGCTACACGCAGTGCCCCGACGTCTGTCCGACGACGATGACGGACATGGCCGAGGTGAAGAGGCGGCTCGGATCTGACGGCGACAAGTTGCAGGTGATCTTCGTGACGCTCGATCCGGATCGCGACACGGCGGAGGTGCTCTCGCAGTACGTGCCGGGCTTCGATCCGACCTTCCTCGGCCTGCGCGGCACGAGGGACGAGACCGCGGCCATCGCCAAGGACTTCAAGGTCTTCTACCAGAAGGTGCCGGGAAAGACCGAGACGTCCTACACGATGGACCACACGGCGGGCAGCTACGCATTCGACACCGAAGGGCGGGTGCGGTTGTTCCTGCGCCATGCGGGCGCAGTCGATCCGATCGTCGCTGACCTCAGGAAGCTGCTGCGCTGATCGTGGCTGCTCGAGCGCACGGTCCCGCGGACGCTCCCGCAGGAGCGAGCCGCCTTCCGCGATGCTCGCGCCACTGAAAAAAAGTCGCCCCAGCTTGTGCTGGGGCGGAGTGTCCGCCTCATCGGAGGAGAGGGGGAGAAAGAGAGGCGGACCTTGCTCGAATTGACCGGGAAGACGGGGTTCGCGCTAGGCGTACTCGGCCAGCGAACCGCGCATCTTCTGCAATGCTTTGGCTTCGATCTGGCGAATTCGTTCCGCTGACACTCCGAACTCGTCCGCAAGGTCGTGCAAGGTTGCGGTACCGACCCGGCCGTCGCGATCCTCGTTCAGCCAGCGCGCCTCGATGATGCGGCGGCTGCGCGGGTCAAGTTGCTCCAGCGCCTCGCGGACCCCCTCGGTCTGCATGACGTCGTACTGGCGACGCTGCAGCACCTGCGTCGGTTCCGACTCCGCATCGGCGAGGTAATCGATCGGGGCGAACTCCTCTTCGCCGTCGTCGATCCGGCCCTCGAGAGCGACATCACCGCCCGAGAGCCGCGTCTCCATCTCTGCCACTTCCTCGGGCTTGACGTTCAACTCCCGCGCGACGCCCTCGATCTGGTCCGGCGACATCGTGCCGAGGCCCTGCTTCATGCTCCGCAGGTTGAAGAAGAGCTTGCGCTGGGCCTTGGTGGTCGCCACCTTCACCAGTCGCCAGTTCTTGAGGATGTACTCGTGGATCTCGGCCTTGATCCAGTGCAGGGCGAAAGAAACCAGCCGCACCCCGCGCTCGGGGTCGAATCGCTTCACCGCCTTCATCAGGCCGATGTTGCCTTCCTGGATCAGGTCCGCATGGGGCAGGCCGTAGCCGAGGTAGTTGCGGGCAACGGCAACCACCAGGCGCAGGTGCGACATGACCAGACGGCCGGCGGCGTCCAGGTCATCGGATTCGCGGTAGGTCCGCGCCAGGCGCAATTCCTCTTCCGGGGTCAGCATCGGCACACGATTGACGGCCTGGATGTAGGCGTCGATGCTGCCGACGTTGCCCGGATGCAGCGCAAGCGCGTGAGCGCTGAACGGAACCAGCGCGTTCCGGGAAGGGGTGCTCGCTTTCGCCACTGCCTTTGTCACTCGTTTCGTCTCCATACATAAAAATGTTAGCACTCAGACGTTTCGAGTGCTAACCACTTAGAGGGGAGGAAACCCGGTGAGTTCAATCCCGAGCAAGCAGGTTGGGCATTCGATGGCGAACGGGGGAGCAAGAGTGTGAGCGCAAGCTCACGTCCCAAACGTTCTGGCCTCAACGGCCCGAAACCGCTGCTCGGGCGCCTGCGACCCCGATGACCCAACCAATGAGCACCGCCCCGGCAAGGACCGCGAGAAGTTGGATCGGTTCAGGGTCCGGAAGGGTGAAGGGCGCCCCGTAGAGCACGGTGAGGTTGGCTATCGGTGCCCGCAGCGCCGCATGTACCGCGAAGACGGCGGCGATGGCCAGCACGGACGCGAGCGCCAGGGTCAGGGCGGCGCTGTAGGCGTAGGGTCGGACGATGAAACGCGGCGTGGCGCCGACGAGCCTGAGGACGGCGAGTTCGTCGGCCCGCGTGCTGGCGTGCAACCGGACAGTCCCGGCGAGGATCAGCGTCAGCAACAGGATGACCAGCCCGCCGAAGACCGCCACGGCCGTGATGCCTACGGTCCCGAGGCCCCGGACCTTGCGGTACCAGTCGAGGTCGCTTCGCACCGAGTCGACGAGGGGCCACCCCTTGGCGGTGGTCGTCACGGCCTCGAGGGACTGTTCAGAGGCCGGCAGTTCCAGTCGCGCTATCAGCACGTCCGGGAGCGGGTTGGCGCCGAGCTCGGCCGGGGTCGTGACGAAACCGGATCGCTTGATCAGTTGCGCGAGGGCAGCGTCCTTGGATTGGAGCGTGACTCCCGCGACTCCCGGAACGGACTCGAGACGGCCTTTCAACACGTCCACGTCGCGGGACGTGGCGCGGGTCGATACGAAAACGCTCACCTCGGGCACAGGCTGGATCAGGGCAAGCGCGGGACGTGCCGCCCAGAGCACGCTCGCGATTGCCAGCGGCAGTGCGAGAGCGATCGCCGCAAGTGCGACGCCGAGCAGGAAGACAAAGGGTCGATCGCGCACCATCGCCACCGCGCGGCCCAGCGCGTAGCGCTGCGGTGTCAGGGCGCTCATCGCAGAATCCGCCCGGATTCGATGTGCAGCACGCGGGCGCGGGCCGGCAGCGGCGCCGCTTCGCCGTGCGTCGCCATCATCACCGCGACGCCGGCGACGACGAACTGCTCGAGCAGCTGAAGCAGATGCAGTGCGCCCGTTTCATCCAGGTGGGCCGTCGGTTCATCCGCGAGAACCAGTGCGGGTCGGTTGACGATCGCCCGGGCTAGGGCGACGCGCTGCTGCTCGCCTCCCGACAGCGCGTCGGGTCGCACGCGTCCGACGTCGGGCGGGAGAGCGACGCGCGCCAGTGCGGCCTGGGCCCGTTGGCGCGCTTCCGTGTGCGACAGGCCAGCGGCGAGCGCCGGCAATGCCACGTTGTCGAGCACGCTCCGGTCGTTCAGCAGCATGAGGTTCTGCAGGACGACGCCGAGCGAACGACGCAGGAAGGGAAGGGCGGGGCCGCGCATCCGCGCGATGTCTTCGCCAGCCACCATGACCTGCCCGCTCGTCGGCATTTCGAGGCCGCAAGCGAGGCGCACGATCGTCGACTTGCCCGCACCCGACGGCCCCGTGAGCAGCACGAACTCGCCGCGGTTCAGCGTGAAGGTGGCGTCGTTGAGCGCGGCCCGGCCACCGTCGTAGAGCTTGGTGACGTGGTCGAACGAGACGAGCGGATGGGGGCGGGCGGGCGAAGTCGCTGGAGTCATCTTGCGCGCGGCGGCGTCCCGGATTGTACGGGCGCCAAGTCGCCGGCCCCGCTACGCCAGGCCGACGAGCGCGTCGGCGAAGTCGCGCGCGACAAAGGGCTGCAGGTCGTCGATTGCCTCGCCCACGCCGATGAACAGGATCGGCAATGGCCTGTCGCGCCTCGCGTCGACGATGGCCGCCAGCACGCCGCCCTTCGCCGTGCCGTCGAGCTTGGTGACGACGAGCCCGGTGAGGCCGACGGCGTCGTCGAATGCCTTGACCTGCGCCAGCGCGTTCTGGCCGTTCGTTCCGTCGATGATCAGGAGCACCTCGTGCGGCGCGCCGGGCATCGCCTTGTCCTGCGCACGCTTCACGCGCTTGAGTTCTTCCATCAAGTGCGCCTGCGTCGGCAGGCGGCCCGCGGTGTCGGCGATCAGCACGTCGATCCTGCGCGCCTTGGCGGCGGACACTGCGTCGAACACGACGGCGGCCGGGTCGCCTCCGCTCTGGGCAATCACCTCCACGTTGTTGCGCGCGCCCCAGATTGCGAGTTGCTCGCGCGCGGCCGCACGGAAAGTGTCCCCGGCCGCGAGCAACACGCTCCTGCCCTGGGTGGCGAACCACTTGGCGAGCTTGCCGATAGAGGTCGTCTTGCCCGCTCCGTTGACGCCAGCGACCATCACGACGAGTGGATGGCCCTTGGTGAAATCGAAGTGGCCTTCGGCCGGCGCCAGCAGTGCTGCAAGCTCGTCGCGCAGCGCGAGTCGCACCTCGTCCTGCGTCTTCAGGCCGGCAAGCTTGATCCGCTGCCGCAGCGACTCGATGAGGCGGGCCGAAGTCGTGACGCCGACGTCGGCGCCGATCAGCGCCATCTCGAGTTCCTCGAGGAAATTCTCGTCGACGACGCCGCCCGAGAACAGTCCGACGATGTTGACGCGGGTCTTGGTCAGTCCGTCCTTGAGACGGGACAGCCACCCACCTTTGGCGCCGGACGCGGGGCTTATCATCGAACGATGCGGGGGAAGCGAGAGGGAAAACCGGAGGAGCCGGGCGGGCCGCGGCGCGAAACACGAGCAGCGCGACGGGTCGAGGCCAGTGTATCAAAGGGCACTTCGCGTCCCGGCGGGCGGTTGTCGTGCGCCCCGGCGGCTGTCCGGATCATCGGCGGGCAGTGGAAGCGGACCCAGCTCGCCGTCGTCGATGCGCCCGGGCTGCGCCCCACGCCCGACCGTGTGCGGGAGACGGTCTTCAATTGGCTCGCGCACTTCACTCCCGACTTTTCAGCCGTCTCCGGGCTGGACCTGTTCGCCGGAACCGGTGCCCTCGGATTCGAACTGGCCTCCCGCGGCGCGGCGAGCGTCACGCTGGTCGAGCGCAACCCTGTTCTCGAGGCGCAGTTGCGGCGCACGAAACAGAAACTCGTCGCGGACTCGGTCACGATCGTCCGGGGCGAAGCGCTCGCATTCGCCCGGAATGCGCGCGAGCAGTCCTTCGATGTGGTCTTCCTTGACCCGCCGTTCGATTCGGACCTGCTCGAGCCGGCGGTGCGGGCAGCGGCGCGGCTGGTCTCCGCCGAAGGGTCGATCTACGCGGAGAGCGGGGCGCCGCTGGACGAGGAAGCCGCCGCCGCTTGCGGCTTGCGCATCGTCAGGGCGGGACGGGCGGGGCAGGTGCACTTCCACCTGCTTCAGAGGGCATAATCCGCGCGGCTGCGGGACCCGCGGGCCAGGAGAACAACGATGGTGATTGCGGTCTATCCCGGGACGTTCGATCCGCTGACGCGCGGGCACGAGGACCTCGTGCGGCGCGCAGCCGGGTTGTTTTCGAAGCTCGTCGTCGGCGTCGCGGACAGTCGCGCGAAGCAGCCCTTCTTCAAGCTGGACGAGCGGATCGAGATCGCACGCGAAGTCCTGTCGCACTACCCCAACGTCGAGGTCGCCGGATTCCGCGGACTGTTGAAGGACTTCGTGCGCGACCAGAACGCCCGCGTGATCGTGCGCGGCCTGCGCGCGGTCTCGGACTTCGAGTACGAGTTCCAGATGGCCGGCATGAATCGCTACCTGCTGCCGGACGTCGAGACGATGTTCCTGACGCCGTCGGACCAGTACCAGTTCATCTCGGGAACGATCGTGCGCGAGATCGCCCAGCTCGGCGGCGACGTCAGCAAGTTCGTCTTCCCGTCGGTCGAGAAGTGGCTGCACGCCAAGCTCGCGCAGATGGGATCGAGCGCGCACGAAGCCGAGTAGCGGTCCAGCGGGGCGCGCAGGCGGCTCCGACCTGCCCATGACCGTCGCGAATCCCGGCCGGGACGACCGGATCGACGCCCTGCGCGGACTCGCGCTGCTCGGCATCCTGCTCGTCAACATCCAGTCCTTTGTCTGGGGCGGCACGAGTCCGGCCGGGTACCTGCTGGACGACGCGACCGCGTTCGACGGCGCAGTGTTCTTCCTAGTCGCCACGTTCGTCAACACGAAGTTCATGCCCCTGTTCGCCATGCTGTTCGGCGCAGGCTTCGCGCTGCTGCTCGCCAGGCTGCGCAACCTGACTTCGGCGCCGCACGCCGTGTTCCGGCGCCGCATGCACTTCCTCCTTGCCTTCGGGATCCTGCACGGCGTGCTGTTCTATTTCGGGGACATCACGCAGATGTACGCGCTCGCCGGCCTGGTCCTGCTGCTGTACGACGGGCGCGCACTGGCGGCGCTGCGGCGCGCCGTCGTCGTCTGGTGGAGCGGCGCGCTCGCGCTGACCGCCGTGCTGACGTGGGCTGTGGCTGGCAGCGTGCCGGACCCGATCGACCTGGCCAGCGAACTGGAAGCCAACTTCGCCGTCTTCACGGGCGAGGGTTATCTCGCGCAGCTGCCGACGCGCGTGAGCCTGTTCGTCGACATCGTGTTCGCCAACCTGATCGGCCTTCCGATGGTCGTTGCGCTCATGCTGACCGGCATGCTCGCGCAGCGTGCGGGCTGGCTGGCGGACCGCTCCTCGCCTGCGTGGCGCACGGCACTCGTGATCGGACTCGTGGTCGGACTGCCGTCGGCACTTGCCTACGGAGTGCTGCTGTACACGGAGGCGGAGATGTTCGGGCTCGGCGCCTACTCCGCCGTGGCCGCGGTGCCGGGAGCGCTCGGAGCGACCTTGTCGTTCGCCTACGCCGCGCTGTTCCTCCGGCATGCATCGCCGGCACTGGTTCGCTGGCTATCGCCAGCGGGACGCATGCCGCTCACGAACTACCTTTTGCAGTCCATCGCCATGGGGGCGTTGCTGTCCGGCTGGGGCTTCGCGCTGGCGCCCCGCCTCGGCTACGCGGAGACCGCGGCGCTGGGGCTCGCGATCTTCGCCGCACAGCTCGCGCTGAGCCACTGGTGGCTGCGACGCTTCGGCCAGGGGCCGCTCGAGCGCGCGTGGCGGAAATGGACCTACTCCGGCATGCCGCCACCGGCGGCGCTCAAAAGCGGAGCGTGAGCGCGACCTCGTCGCCGACCCGCAGCTCGCTTCCGGCGCCGCCCGCCACGATGCCGTTGACGCCGAACGTGACGCCGCCGGCCCGCGCGTCGTTGCGATAGGCAGCGAGGGTGTCGCCCGGTTCGAAGCCCTGTTCGCCGCGCGCCGGATCGACGCTCGGGACCGTGCAGCGCACGCAGGGCTTCACCAGCTCGATCACCGCATCGCCGATCCGCGCCTCGCGCACGTAGTCCTCTTCGAACGCGTCGACGCCGTCGACCACGACATTCGGCCGGAAGCGATCGATGTCGACCGGCGCATGGCCCTTCGTCTTCAGCCGCGCGTTGAGGTGGGCGAGCGAAGCTTCGCTCGTCACGAGCAGCGCGAACGCGTCGGCGAACTTGTACGGCGCCTCGGTGGCGCCGGTGTACCGCCGGCTCGAGGTGCGCCGGGCGAGCGGGTCGAACCGCATCAGCCGCGCGCGCCGTCCGAGGAAATCGCTGAACCACCGGTCTGCGAGGTCCCCCTGGCTGACTGCGTCCAGTTCGTCGTCCCACACGCGCACGCGCACGACGTCGCCTTCCGACTCGAACGGGACGTCGAGCGGCGGCATCCCGGGCGCGGACAGGCGCAGCGCGCCGGCCAGCAGGCGCGTCTCGATCAGCGCCATTTTCGGGAACTCGCGCTGGCTCAGGAACTCGTCGTGGTCGTCGACGACGACCCACTCGCGGTCCCCGATGTCGCCGACGGCCAGCCCGGTGGGTGCCAAGCGCGCCGAGCGCAGCGCGAGGCCCCGGCAGCCCTTGACCGGATAGAGCAGGAGGCGGGAAATGGTGGCGGGCATGCGCATGAAGGGACGGGCGAGCGGGTCCCCAGTATCCCACTCACCCTTCGATTTGCCCCCGGAAACGCTAGACGTTGAACCGGAAGTGCATCACGTCGCCGTCGTGGACGACGTAATCCTTGCCTTCCAGCCGCATCCGCCCGGCCTCCTTCGCACCGGCCTCGCCCTTGTAGCGGACGTAGTCGTCGAACGCGATCGTCTCGGCGCGGATGAAGCCCTTCTCGAAGTCGGTGTGGATCACGCCGGCCGCCTGGGGCGCCGTCGCGCCGCGCACGACGGTCCAGGCGCGCACTTCCTTGGGACCGGCCGTGAAGTAGGTCTGCAGGCCGAGCAGCGTGTAGGCCGCGCGGATCACGCGGTTCAGCCCCGGCTCGTCCATCCCCATGTCGGCCAGGAAGACGCCCTTGTCCTCGTCCGACATGTCGCCGATCTCCGCCTCGACCTTCGCGCAGACCGCGACGACCGGCGCACCTTCCCGCGCGGCGTGCTCACGCACCTTGTCGAGCAGCGGGTTGTCGACGAAGCCGTGTTCCTCGACGTTCGCGACGTACATCGTCGGCTTGGCCGTGAGCAGGAAGAGCGGCCGGATCACTTCGCGCTCCTCCGGATAGAGGTCCACGCTGCGCACCGGCCGCGCCTCGTTCAGCGCGGGCTGGATCTTCTCCAGCGCGTCCACCAGGCGCTTCGCTTCCTTGGCATCCGGGCCCTGGCCGGTCTTGGCGACCTTGGTGTACTTCGCCAGTTGCTTGTCGACCGTCTGCAGGTCGGCCAGTGCGAGCTCGGTGTTGATCACCTCGATGTCGGACACCGGGTCGACCTTGCCCGCCACGTGAATCACGTTGGGGTCGTCGAAGCAGCGAACGATGTGCGCGATCGCGTCGCACTCGCGGATGTTCGCGAGGAACTGGTTGCCAAGGCCCTCACCCTTGCTCGCTCCCGCGACCAGCCCGGCGATGTCGACGAACTCCACCGTCGCGGGGAGCACCTTCTCCGGCTTCGCGATGCCGGCGAGCGCGGTGAGGCGCGGATCGGGCACCTCGACGATGCCGACGTTCGGCTCGATGGTGCAGAACGGATAGTTCTCTGCCGCGATGCCGGCCTTGGTGAGCGCGTTGAAGAGCGTCGACTTGCCGACGTTCGGCAACCCGACGATGCCGCATTTCAGTGCCATGGGGGAAACCTTGGGGACGCGCCGGAAAGGGCGCAAAGGTGGGATTATCGCAAGCTGGCCCAAACGGAGCGAACTCCATGACGGTCCGGCTCAGAGAGGTCACTCGCGACACCGTTTTCGCCGTCTGCAAGCTGGACGCGGGCGACGAAGGCAGGCAGGTCGCGCCGAACGCGGTGTCGATCGCGCAGGCGCACTTCCAGGGCGAGGCGTGGTTCCGTGCCGTGTACGACGACGACCGGCTCGTCGGCTTCGTGATGCTGTACGACCCCACGCTGGCCGAGAAGGCGGACGACCCGGACTTCTTCCTCTGGCGACTCATGATCGACAAGTCGCATCAGGGCAAGGGGTACGGACGAGCGGCGGTCGAAACCCTCGTTGAGCATGTGCGGACCCGCCCCGGCGCGCGGCGGTTGCTGGTGTCCCACGTCAAGGGCGCGGACCCGCTCAGCCGCTTCTACCGGTCGCTCGGATTTCGGTACACCGGCGTGGAGGACGACGGCGAACTCGTCATGGAGCGGACGCTGGATTGAAGACTCCGCGGTCGACGCGGGGCGCGGGCCGAGTGGCGCCGTGGCTAGAGCGGTCGGGCCACTGACAGGTCGGGGCGACTCAACCAGGCGAGCGCGGCCTCGGCGAACCGTTCTGACTCCGCGATCGCTCGTTCCCACGCGCCGATGCGCGCGGCGTGATCCAGTCCGTACCTGTAGAAATCGCTGCGGTCGGGCAGCCTGCGGTTCGGCAGGCGATCGAGCATGGCGCGCGACGGCGCGATCAGGACGACGTTGGCGAGCCAGTGGTGGCGTCGCGGACGCTTGCGCCACGGCAGGAACTTGTCGAGCCACCCGGGCGTCACGTACGGAACGAAGTGCGGATACAGCACGATGCCGTCGTAGCGGTCGTAAGGCAGCAGCAGGTGGTAGTCGATCAGGCCGCCGTCCCAGTAATCACCGGGCGGTGCGGCCAGTACGTCACGGACCGGATCGCACACGAGCGGGATCGAGCCCGAGGCGAGCAGCGCATCCTCGATGTTGTCGCGCGTGAGCGCGATCTGCGTCGCGCCGAAGGCGTCGAAGGCGGGCGGCAGCCTGGAGGGTGCGCCGGCGTGGAAGACGACGCGTTCCATGTGGTTGGCCAGCCAGCGGCGCGACGCGGCGTTGACGAGCGCGACGCGCCCGAACGCGAGCTTCGAACGGTCATCGGCCAGCGCGCCGCGCGCCCGCGCCGTGATCACCGACAGAGCCATGCCGGAACGCAGTGCCAGGTCGGGCGCACAGAAGACCGAGCGGGCGAGACCGCGGCAGACGGAAGCCACCTGCGACGGCGACGGCCGCTCCCCGTAGTTCTGCTCGCGCACGTACGCGTGCTGCAGTCGGTCGAGCGCCGCGATGGGATCGCCCTGCGCGAGCGACGCCATGCGCCATGCCCCGATCGACGCGCCGACGAGTTCCATCGAGCGCACGCGCGGCAGCCACTCGCGCGCGAACAGTCGATCGAACGGCAGCAGCGCCAGGCCCTTGGGCCCGCCCGCGGCGGCCGGCATGCAGCGAATGGTTTCGGGCGCCAGGCCGTCCGACGCGATGCGTCGACGCGCTTCCGCCCCGAGGCGGATGTCGAGCAGGTCGGACATGTCGGCGCGGGACTTCAGCGCGTATGCAGCTTCAGCATTGCCGCCTCGAACCTGCCGCCGACCAGATGGTCGACGACGCCCCGGCCGCGCTCGATCGCGGCGTCGATCAGCGCCGCCTCGTCCTTGCGCGGACGGTGCAGCACGAAGTCGGCGACGTCCTGCTCGAGCTGCAGCGCGCGGGGATGCCCGATGCCGATGCGCAGCCGCCAGAACTCGGGCGTCGACATCCGCGCCTGTGTGTCCTTCAATCCGTTGTGCCCCGCGGTGCCGCCACCGAGCTTCAGCTTGATGCTGCCGGGCGGCAGGTCGAGCTCGTCGTGCGCCAGCAGGATCTGGTGGGGCAGGATCCTGTAGAACAGCGCGAGCGCGACGACGGACTGTCCGGACCGGTTCATGTAGGTCGACGGCTTGAGCAGCCACAGGTCGGTGCCGCCCACCTTCGCGCGCGCGACGTCGCCGCTGAACTTGCGCTCATGCGAGAAGCGCGCGCCGAGGTCGCCGGCGACGGCGTCGACGAACCAGAACCCCGCGTTGTGCCGTGTCTCCGCGTACTCCGGCCCGATGTTGCCGAGCCCGACGATGAGGCGAATCCGCGCGCTGTGGTCGATGGTATCTGTCATCGTGCAAAGAAAAGGCCCGTTGCCGAACTTCGACAACGGGCCCGATTGTGCCGCAGCGCCAGCGCCGGCCCGGCGCTGCCTTCAGTCGGATTACTTCTTCTTGTCGCCGCCCTTGGCTTCCTTGCCGCCCTTGGCTGCCTCGGCGGGCTGGGGCGGTGCCTTCTGGGCGGTTGCCGGCACATCGGCCGCGGCCGGTGCGGCCGTCGCCTCTTCTTCTGCCGCTTCGCCGTGCGTGCTGACGGCGACGATGACCGGGTTCTCCTTGCCCTTCAGCACCGGCGCGACGCCGGCGGGAAGCTTGAGGTCGAGCACGCGCACGGTCTCGTGCGCCTTGAGCTCGGACAGGTCGACCTCGATGAACTCTGGCAGGTCTTTCGGCAGGCACGCGACGTCGATGTCGGACCTCACGTGGTTGATCAGGCCGCCCGAGACCTTGACTGCCGGCGAACTGTCCTGGCCCACGAAGTGCAGCGGGACGCGCATGTGGATCTTCTGGTCCTCGGCCACGCGCTGGAAGTCGATGTGAAGAACCTGCGGCTTGTACGGGTGCATCTGGAACGCGCGCAGCAGCACGCGCTCGCTCTTGCCGTCGAGTTCCATGTCGAGGATCGACGCGTGGAACTTCTCCTTGCGCAGCGCATGGAAGAGGTTGTTGTGGTCGACCTCGATCGCCTGGGCGTCGGCCTTGCCGCCGTACAGGACTCCCGGCACCTTGCCCAGGTGGCGCAGACGGCGGCTCGCACCCGTCCCTTGCGCGTTGCGTGTGGTTGCTACGACTTTCATTTGCTTCTCCAGTTGTGGCAGCGGACCGCGACCAGTCACCACTGCCGTTTGCTCGACGCGGACCATCCGCGTCGGTGGCAACGCTTCTGCGTTGCCCTTACCATCAAAAAGCCCGACTGGCTTCGCCAGCGGACTCTTTCCAATTAGATCGGGCAAAAGTAGGTGTGTACTTTTGCCCGCCCGCTATTCGATGAACAGGGAGCTCACCGAGTCCTCCCGCGCGATGCGCGAGATCGTCTCGCCGAACAGCGCCGCGCACGACAGCTGCCGGATCTTCGTGCACGCCTGCGCTTCGTCCGACAGCGGGATCGTGTCGGTGACGACGAGTTCGTCGAGCACCGAGTTGTTGAGCCGCTCGATGGCCTTGCCCGACAGGACAGGGTGCGTCGCGTAGGCCATCACGCGCAGCGCCCCGCGCTCGCGCAGGGCCTGCGCAGCCTGGCACAGCGTGTTCGCGGTGTCGACCATGTCGTCCATGATCACGCAGTTGCGGCCCTCGACCTCGCCGATGATGTGCATCACCTCGGCGACGTTCGCGCGCGGCCGCCGCTTGTCGATGATCGCGAGTTCGGCATCCATGCGCTTGGCGATCGCGCGGGCGCGCACCACACCGCCGACGTCCGGCGACACCACGACGAGGTTGTCGTAGTTGTGCTTCCAGATGTCGCCGAGCAGGATCGGTGCCGCATAGATGTTGTCGACCGGGATGTCGAAGAAGCCCTGGATCTGGTCGGCGTGCAGGTCCATCACCAGCAGGCGGTTCACGCCCGCCACCTGCAGCATGTTCGCGACGACCTTGGCGCTGATCGCCACGCGCGCGCTGCGCGGGCGGCGGTCCTGCCGCGCATAGCCGAAGTACGGAATCGCGGCGGTGATGCGTCCGGCCGATGCGCGCTTCAGCGCGTCGACCATGATCATCAGTTCCATCAGGTTGTCGTTGGTCGGCTGGCAGGTCGACTGCAGGACGAACACGTCCTTGCCGCGCACGTTCTCGAACAACTCGACCGTCACTTCGCCGTCGGAGAACTTGGACACCTGCGCCTTGCCCAGCCGGATGTTCAGGTGCTGGGCCACGGTCTGGGCGAGACGCGGATTCGCGTTGCCCGTGAATACCATCAGGTTGTCAGGGACCAGCAAGGCCATGGTCAACACCGCGTCCGCGGCTCCCCGTGCAGCGGCAATCGCCGCTCACCCCGTGCGTGACCGGCCGCCTCGGCGCACGCGCTGAAACAAACTCGCCGGAACGCCCACCGACAATGCGTCGTCGACATTCCGGCGGCCACGATGCCCGTCTCGACGGGGCCTGTTGTGTGGCTGGGGAGGAAGGATTCGAACCCTCGAATGGCGGAATCAAAATCCGCTGCCTTAACCAGCTTGGCGACTCCCCAGCGCTAAACCTTCAAGAGATTCCGGCGCTGCTACTGCCTTGATCGCACCCGCCTGCGCCTTACCAGGCCGCGAGCGGGTGATCGCTCAATCCTCGCACTGCCCAGCGTTGCCACTGGGGCATGCACTCTGCCACCGCGTTTCGCGCATCGTCCGACGACGCCATCGGCGCGAACACTGCCGACCCGGATCCCGTCATTCGCGCCGGCCCGTGGCGCCGCAACTGCGCAAGGGCCTGTTCGATCTCGGGGAAACGACGCCGCGCGACCGCTTCCAGGTCGTTGGCGCCAAAAAGTGTCTGCGGAAGGAGCCCGACTGCAACAGAAAAGTCCGCCATTTTCGTGGGTTTGGTATTTCGTGTCAAACCGGGGTCCGAGAAGATTTCCCGAGTGGAAACATGCACTTGTGGCCAGATCACCGCGTACCACGCGGGCGGGGTGATGACCGCCTCCAATTCCTCGCCAACGCCTTCGGCGAAGGCGTTGCTGCCGAGCAGGAAGAACGGCACGTCCGCACCCAGCGGCAGCGCGATCGCGGCAAGGTCGGTGCGGGCGAGTCCGAGTCCCCACACGCGGTTGAGCGCGATCAGCGTGGTGGCGGCATCCGACGATCCTCCGCCCATGCCACTGCCGGCGGGGATGTTCTTCGTCACCCGGATCGAAGCGCCGAGGCGGCAACCGGTTGCCTGCCGCAGCGCCAGCGCCGCGCGCACTGGCAGATCGTCGCCGGTGTCCCAGCCGAGGTCGCCTTCGCGCACGATCTTTCCGTCGCTGCGTCGCTCGAAGTCCAGCCAGTCCGCGAGATCGATCAGCTGGAACGCGGTCTGCAGCGTGTGATAGCCGTCCGCGCGACGGCCGGTCACGTGCAGGAAGAGGTTCAGCTTCGCGGGGGCGGGCAGGCCGAGCGCAGACTCCATGCGCTCATGTTAGCGGCCCGGCGCGCGCGGCCCGGGGCACGGGGCCTCGATTCTTCGCGGCCGTTCCTCCGGGCCTAGGCGGCCGGGTCGTCGACGACGAGCCGCAGGATCACTCCAGGCGCCAGCGGTGATGCCGCGCGTTCGAGGACGATGAGGCGTGGGCGACCCGAGGCGGCGAAGGTCTCGGCAATCCGCACGGTCCAGCCATCCTGCTCGATGAGCACGAGCCGGCCTGTGTCGTGCCCCACCACGGCGGGGCGCGTCGGCACGGGCCGGCCCTCGATCCAGTCGGGCAGTCCGCTGACCGGGAGCCGCCATCCCAGCAACTGCTCGGCCAGCGCATCGGCATCGGGCCCGCGCGCGTCCTGCATCCCCGGGCCGCTCGCGCTCGCTCCCTCCGGGCCGACCTCGATGCGCGCGACCGTCGTGCCCAGTGGCGTCGCGAGATCGACGCGCTGGCGATCGCCGCGCACCTCCACGCTGAATCGTCCGGAAACGCTTTCGCGCTTGTCCCCCAGGACGGCAACCGCAGAGAAGCGCCCCGTGTAGAGACGGTCGGAAGTCGTCTCCGGCGCCGTGGCGCAACCCGCCACCAGGATGACGGACAGCACGACGAGCCAGCGTCCTGTTGCCCGTTGCGCGACGCGCGCGCCTTGCGACGGCCACGATGCCGCCATCGCTACAGCCCGATGCGAAGGCGGGTGATGGTCGACTTGAGGAGTTCGTTGTCCGGCTCCTGCGAGCGCACTTCGCGCAGCAGCTTGCGCGCGCCGCTCTGGTCGCCGGACACCCACAGCACCTCCGCGAGATGGATGGCCACTTCCGCCTCGGGCTTCGCCTCGTAGGCGCGCTCGAGGTGCTCGCGCGCCCGCTTCAGGTCGCCCATGCGGAAGTAGACCCACCCGAGCGAGTCGAGGATGTAGGGATCGGAGGGGCTGAGCTCGTGAGCCTTCTCGATCAGCTGGAGCGCCTCCGGCAGTCGGGTGTTCCGATCGGCGAATGTGTAGCCGAGCGCGTTGTAGGCATGCGCATAGTCCGGCTTGAGTTCGATCACGCGCCGCAAGTGCCGCTCCATCTCGGCGAGCCGGTTGGTGCGCTCGGCCGCCATCGCCGTGTCGTAGAGCAGCGCAAGGTTGTCTGGACTCTTCGCGAGCTCATCCGCGAGCATCGCGTAGGAATCCTCGTGGCGCTTCGCGTCGCGCAGCAGCTGCGCCTCCGCGATCACGAGCTGCACGCGTTCGTCGTCGGACTGCGGCTTGATGTCGCGCAACATCTTGCGGCCGTCCTCGAGCCGGTTCATCTTCGCGAGCACGGACGCCTCGCGAACGCGCGCCGGCAGGTACTCCTCGCCGCCTTCGATCCTGCGCAGCCACTTCAAGGCCTCGGCGTACTGCCGGTCGTCTTCGGCAAGCTGCGCGAGGTTCAGGTAGGCGCTGTCGGCATCGCGCTCTTCGTTGCCCGGTTCCGCGAGCAGCGCGAGATAGCGCTGCAGGTAGTCGCGCGCATCGGCCTTGAGGTTGCCCTGCATCGACAGCAGCGCCATCGAATAGACAAGAGCCGGGTTCTTCGGGTCCGCCTGCAGCAGGCGTTCGAACTGGCCGCGCGCGGCGGCGTACTGCTTGTCGGCGATGAGCAGGCGCGCATACGCCAGCCTCGGATCGGCCGCCTTCGGGTTTCGCTCCAGGTGGCGCGCCAGCACCTCCAGGGCGCCGCGGCGATCGCTGGCCTGCATGAGCTGCGCCGCGGCGAGCGCGGCGCGCTCCGAGTCCGGGTCGAGCTCTACGGCAGCCTTCGCTTCCTCGATCGCGCGGCTGTTCAGCCCCGCTGCCTGCGCGCCACTGGCGAGCACCAGCCGCACCTCGGCCGTCTTGCCGTAGGGTTGCGCGAGCCGCTCGAGCAGCGCGAAGGCCCCCGCGCGATCCTGGCTGCGCGTCAGCGCGCGCTGGACGCGGCCCAGTTCTTCCGCAGGCTGAGCTGCCACCTTCAACTGCTCGCTGAAGAGCGCATGGGCTTCGTCGAACTTGCCGCTGGCCGCGTACAGCATCGCCACCGTCTGGCCCGCTTCGCTGGAACGCGGCGCGAGTTGATGCCACAGCTTCGCCGCTTCCAGTGCCTCGCCGAGCGCGCGGCCCTGCAGCGCGAGTTCGGTGGCGCGCCGGGCGAGCCGCGGATCGCGTGTGTCGCGAGCGAGCTTCAGGTAAACCGCGTATGCCGTGCCAAGTTCCCCGCGCTGAGCCGCAACTTCCGCCGCCATCAGCTGGTACAGCAGCGCGCCGGAAAGGTCGATGTCCGGGACGTCGTCCGCCCTGGCGGGCTCAACGGGGGTGGCGGGTGCCGGCGCCGTCTGCGCGAGGACCGCGCTGCCGTCACTCGCGCGGGAGCCGGGACTCGCGCAACCTAGAATCGCAAGACTCACGGCACCGGCGAGGAAGCGCGCACTGCGGACGACGAACGGCGCTGGGTGAAGCTGGGACTCGGGCATCAGGACGGCCACGGCAGCGAAGCAAGACCGGTGGCGAGGGGCGATGAAGATACGTTGCACATTAACAGAACGATGCGAGCCGGATCGCGGAGGCGCGCGTGCCTGAACTGCCCGAAGTCGAGGTCACCCGACGGGCCCTCGCGCCTCACGTCGAAGGCCGCGTGATCGAGGATGTCGTGATCCGCGACCGGCGCCTGCGCTGGCCGGTTCCCGCCGACCTCGCCAGCCATCTCGTCGGCCAGCGGGTCGAGCGCATCGACCGGCGCGGAAAGTATCTCCTGTGGCGACTGCCGACCGGGGTGCTGGTCTCCCATCTCGGCATGTCCGGGGTCTGGCGCGTCCTGCCCCGCCGCCGCGGCGTTCCGACCCCGGGACGGCACGACCATGCCGACCTGCTGCTTGCGGAAGACTGCATTCGTCTCACCGACCCGCGACGCTTCGGCGCGCTGCTGTGGCACCCGCTCGCCGATGGACCCGTGGAGTCGCACCCGCTGCTCGCCAACCTGGGAATCGAGCCGTTCGATCCGCGGTTCGGGGGCGCCTGGCTGCGTCGCGGCACACGCGGCCGGTCTGCGGCCATCAAGCAGGTCCTGCTCGCCGGCGACGTCGTCGTGGGCGTGGGGAACATCTATGCCTCGGAGAGCCTGTTCCGCGCCGGCATCAACCCGAAGCTCGCGGCGCGGCATCTCGGGCCCGCGCGCTGCGAGCGGCTCGCCGCGGCGATTCGCGAGGTGCTGGCCGAGGCGATTGCCGTGGGCGGCAGCACGCTGCGCGATTTCGTCGGCGCCGACGGAGCCGAGGGCTACTTCATGCTCGACGCCTTCGTCTACGAGCGTGCCGGCCAGCCGTGCCGGGCCTGCGGCGGCGCGATCGCGCGCATCGTGCAGGGCCAGCGCGCGACGTACTACTGCCGCCGTTGCCAGCGCCGCTGAGGCCCGCCGGTCGAGCGAACTCGCACGTCAATCGACCCCTGCTTCTGCATTCGGGTGACTGTGCCGCGCAGAGGTCGCGTGCTATAGATTGCGCTCGGGTCGCGCGCTCAAGGCGGCCCGCCGCAACCATGGCTCCCCTGGCGTCCCGATTCGAGGAATACGGCAACTGGCGCGACTCGCTGGCGAAGGCGATCGTCGACCTGCGCCAGTGGATGAGCGAGACGCAGATGCTCGAGGGCGACGTCGGGCGGCGCCTCGACCTCGCGCTCGATCGCCTCGCCGAGGACAAGCTCGTCATCGCCTTCGTCGCCGAGTTCTCCCGCGGCAAGTCCGAACTGATCAACGCGATCTTCTTCGCCGAGTACGGCAAGCGCGTGCTTCCGTCGGCAGCGGGACGCACGACGATGTGCCCGACCGAACTGCTGTACGACGCGACGTTGCCGCCCTGCATCCGCGCGCTGCCGATCGAGACCCGCGCCCGGGCCGGATCCACGTCCGACTTCAAGCGGCTCGCCCACGAGTGGAAAGTGTTTCCGGTCGACACGAGTTCGCCGGACGGAATGCTCGGGGCCTTCAAGATGGTGGCCGAAACGGCGCGGGTGAGCGTAGAGGAGGCGCGTGGCTACGGCCTGTTCGATCCCGACGATCCCGACCAGGCCGTCGCCATCGACGCGGGCGGAATGGTCGAGATCTCGAAGTGGCGCCACGCCATCATCAATTTCCCGCATCCGCTGCTGAAGCGGGGGCTCGTGATCCTCGACACGCCGGGCCTGAACGCGATCGGGGCGGAGCCTGAGCTGACGCTGTCGCTCGTTCCGAGCGCGCACGCGGTGCTGTTCGTGCTCGCGGCAGACACCGGCGTCACCCGCAGCGACCTCGACGTCTGGCGGCATGTCGTCGGCGACGCGGGTCATCGCAACCACATCGCCGTTCTCAACAAGATCGACGGGCTGTGGGATCCGTTGAAGACCACGGACGAGATCGAGCGCGAGATCGGGCGCCAGGTCCAGGCCGCGGCCGCCACGCTGGACCTGGAGCCGACGCGCGTCTTTCCGGTGTCGGCACAGAAGGGCCTCGTCGCCAAGGTGCAGGCCGATGACGCCCTGCTGCAGGCGAGCCGGCTGCCGCAGCTCGAGGAAGCGCTGATCGATCTCCTGGTGCCGGCCAAGCAGAAGATCGTCCGCGACCAGACCGTGACGGCCGCCGACCGCGTGGTGTCGGACGCGCGGCAGGCGCTGTCGGCGCGCGAACGCGGCGTGATCGAACAGTTGTACGAGCTTCGTTCGCTGCAGGGCAAGAACCAGAGTTCGATCGAGCGGATGACGCGGCGCGCGTACGCGGAGCAGCGCGAGTTCGAGGACGTGGTGCGACGGATCGTCGCCGCGCGCGCCGTCCTGTCGCGGCTGTCCGAAGACATGTTCAAGCCGCTTCGCGTCAGCGCGCTGCGGGACCATGTGCTCGCCACGCGCAGCCGGATGAAGCACAGCCAGCTGTCGCTGCAACTCTCCTCTGCGGTCAAGGCGTACTTCGCGGGCCTGCGCGACATGCTGCGCGACGCCAACGCCAGGACCCTCGAGATCGAACAGATGGTCATCGGCGTGCAGCGGCGCTTCGCCGAGGAACTGGGCTGGAGCCTCTCGCCGCCGATGTCGTTCTCGCTCGACACCTACATCGCCGAAGTGGAGCGCGCCGAGGCCGCGTACCGTTCGCAATTCGGCGCGCTCGCGGTCCTCACCACCGACAAGTGGGCGCTGATGCAGCGCTTCTTCGACACGGTTGTGTCGAAGTCGCGCGAGGTGTTCTCGGCCGCCGAACGCGACGCCGAGGCGTGGGTGAAGTCGCTGCTTCCGCCCCTCGAGATGCAGGTGCGCGAGCAGCGCTCCCAGCTCAGGAAGCGCGCCGAGTCGGTGGCCAAGATCCGCGACGCGCAGGGTTCGCTCGACGATCGCATCTCCGAACTGGAAGAGGCGCTCGAGGACGCCCACGGCAAGCTCGCGGAGGTCAAGCGCCTCGCCGACCGCATCCGCGAAATCGGTGCGCGGGCGCGCGTCGACGACGTTGCCAGCGAAGAGGCGCTCGCGGCCTAGGTGAGCGCCGCGCCGATGTCCTTCGCCGGCCGGGTCATCCGGTGGCAGCATAGTCACGGCCGACGCGACCTGCCGTGGCAAGGCACGCGCGACGCCTACTGCATCTGGGTGTCCGAGATCATGCTGCAGCAGACCCAGGTCGCGGCAGTGATTCCCTACTACACGCGCTTCGTGCGGCGATTTCCGGATGTCTTCACGCTGGCGTCATCGCCTTCGCCCGACGTGATGGCCGCCTGGGCGGGCCTGGGCTACTACTCGAGGGCGCGCAACCTCCATCGCTGCGCGCAGACGGTCGTAGAGCGATACGAAGGCCGCTTTCCCGCCGCGGTGGATGCGCTGGAGGAGTTGCCGGGAATCGGGCGGTCGACGGCGGCGGCGATTGCGGCGTTCGCCTTCGGCGAGCGCGCCGCCATCCTCGACGGCAACGTCAAGCGCGTCTTCGCCCGGCACTTCGGCGTCGAAGGCTATCCGGGTGCCACGGCCGTGGAGCGTCGGCTCTGGTCGATCGCGGAGCAGGAGCTGCCGGCTAGCGGCATCGAGAGCTACACGCAGGGATTGATGGACCTCGGCGCGACGGTGTGCGTGCGGGCGCGCCCGCTCTGCGGCGACTGCCCGCTTGCGGTCACCTGCGTCGCCAAGGCGCAGGAACGGACCGCGGAGCTGCCGGCGCCACGGCCCGCAAAGCCACGGCCGGTGCGCCACGCGATCGTTGTCATCGTGCGCGACGGCCGCGGAGCGTTGTTGCTGGAGACCCGTCCCCCGACCGGCATCTGGGGAGGGCTCGTGAGCCTTCCCGAGTTCGATGCCGGGATGGACGACGAACAGTTGCGGGCGGCGATCGCCGAGCGATACGCGCTGCAGGTCGACCTGAACGGCGCCCTGCCCGAGTTGCGGCACGAGTTCTCGCACTACAGTCTCGTGATGCATCCGAGGCTGGCGGCCGTTCGGCGCGCGCTGGGAGCTGCGTCTGCGGCGTCCCAATGGCTCGAACCGGACGCGCTTCGGGATGCCGCGCTGCCCGCGCCGGTGAAGCGGCTGCTCCGCAACCAGTCCGGCGAGACCTGATTCAGGCCAGCACGGAGTGCTGCTTCAGGTAGGTGTGGACGATCTGCAGGCGTGTCGGCGCATCGGTCAGTTCCATCAGCCGCTGCTTGGCCTTCAGTGGAACCGGCAGGACTTCGCACAGGCGATTCGAGACCCACGCCGACGAGTCCATGTGGAACGGCTCCGCGAACGGGGGCTGGGCCAGCGCGGCGTCCTGGTCCGGAGCGTCGTCCTCGATGCGCCGTTCCTCGAACTGCATCCGCAGGTCGTCCATGATGCGCGACAGGAGATCGACGCACGGCCGGTGCTCGGGCGGAACGGGCGCGTCGTCGTCGGGATCGATCAGTTCGACCTCACCCAGCACCAGGCCATCGGCCTGCGTCTCCGTGCGCAGCAGGCGGAACCGATCCTGTCCCACGGCGCGGATGTGCAGCAGGCCGAGCTGCTTCATGTCCCACGCATCGATCCGCGCCAGGCAGCCGACTTCGGCGAGGGCCGTGGTGCGGCTGACCTCGGAGGCGCGCGAATCGGTGATCATGCACACGCCGAACAGCGTTCCCTCGCGCATGCAGTCGCGCACCATGTCGAGGTAACGCGCCTCGAACACGCGCAGCGGCAGCACGCCCTGCGGAAACAGGACGGTGGACAGCGGGAACAGCGCGACGCGCATCAGCGTCGTTCGGACAGGTCGGTCGAGCGGTGACGGACGAGCACGTGCTCCTCGCCGGCAAAGCGACGCGCCAGTTCCTCGACGATGTAGACGGAGCGGTGGCGCCCGCCGGTGCACCCGATCGCGACCGTGACGTAGTTGCGGTTGTCGGCGACATAGCTCGGCAGCCACTTTCCGATGAAGCGCGCGATGTCGTCGATCATCTCGCCGACCGCCGGAGCCGCCGCGAGAAATGCCGCAACCGGGGAGTCGCACCCGGTCAGCGGCCGCAGCGCCGGGTCGTAGTGCGGGTTCGGCAGGTTGCGCACGTCGAACACGAGGTCCGCGGCAATCGGGATGCCGTCCTTGAACGCGAACGACTCGAACGAGAGCGTCAGGTTCGCGCGCGGGCTGTCGACGAATTCGCGGACCCAGTGGCGCAGCATGTTCGGCCGCAGCCCGCTCGTGTCGATCACGTGCGCGATCTCGTTCAGCGGCGCCAGCAGTTCGCGCTCCATCGCGATCGCTTCGCCGACCGTCGTCTCGCTGCCCTGCGAGTTCGTGCGCCACGAAACCGGATGGCGCCGCCGGGTCTCGGAGAAGCGCTGCACCAGCGCCGTGTCGGACGCCGTCAGGAACAGGACGCGCACGTCGTTGCCGAAGCCGCGCAGCGTGGAGATCATGTTCGGAACATCGGCCAGCGAGGTCTCGCTGCGGGCGTCGATGGCGACGGCCACGTCCTTGTGGTCGGTGTCCGCGAGGTAGGCACAGACTTCGAGCAGGAAAGGCGGCGGCAGATTGTCGACGCAGTAGTAGCCGATATCCTCGAGCAGCCGGACCGCCACCGACTTGCCGGAACCTGACAGACCAGTGACGAGGACGATGCGCATGCGCTGATGGATCGGGGATGGCGAAGATTGTTGCACGGCTGCCGCGGTCGTTGCACGGGCCACGTGAAAAGGGGCGCCGAAGCGCCCCCGTGACGACCCGGTGCCGGCGCTGTCAGCCGGACAGGCAGCTCGACATGAACTTCTTGCGTTCCTCGCCCGCAAGCTTCTTCTCGCCCGCCTCCTTGTTGCAGGAGGTCATCTTGTCCTGCTGCGTCACCTTCTTGCCGCCGCCGGCCGACAGGCAAGTCGACATGAACTTCTTGCGTTCCTCGCCCGCGAGCTTCTTGTCACCCGCTTCCCGGTTGCAGGAAGCCATCTTCTGCTGCTGCGGCGTCAGTTCCTTCGTCTGGGTCGCCGCCTTTTCGTCGGCCGCCACGGCTGCCAGTGGCAGCGCGAGGCAGGCCGCGATGAGAACGTGCTTCAGCATTTTCCTCTCCCCTTTGTGGCCAACCGGTCGGCTGGCGTCGATCGCCCTGCGTGGGCGGAGTGAATTACAGCATGGGGGGTACCGGTCAACGCAATCCCGTCCGCAGCAGGCCCTATTCCGCGCCCATCTGCTGCTGCTGCCGCTGGAGGAAGTCGCGCATCGTATCGACGCCCCGCAGCTGCAGGATCGTGTTGCGCACCGCGGCCTCGGTCAGCACGGCGAGATTGCGTCCTGACGCCACCGGGATGATCACCTTGCGCACGGGCAGGCCGAGCACGTCGTCGGTCTGGCCTTCGAGCGGCAGTCGTTCGAGCGTCTCGCTCGACCCGTAGCGCCGCAGTTCGACGATCAGGCGCAGCTTCATCTTTCGCCGCACCGCCGTTTCCCCGAAGATCGACTTGATGTCCAGAAGGCCCAGGCCGCGGACTTCGAGAAGATTCGAGAGCAGCGGCGGGCACCGCCCTTCGATCGTGTCGGGAGCGACCCGCGAGAAGTCGACGACGTCGTCCGCCACGAGGCCGTGCCCGCGGCTGATCAGCTCGAGTCCAAGCTCGCTCTTGCCGACCCCGGACTCGCCGGCGATCAGCACGCCCATGCCCAGCACGTCCATGTAGACGCCGTGCAGGGTGCAGTGCGTCGCGAGCAGCTTCGCCAGGTAGATCCGCAGGACCTCGATGATCTCCGCGGCCGGCAGCGGCGAACTGAGGGTGGGGAGGGCGGCCGCCTCGGCGGCGGCCAGGAGTTCCTCCGGCGCGGTGAGCCCTTCGGCAATGACGATTCCGATCGGGCCGCCAGTGATCAACTCGCGCGCGTAGTGCAGGCGTCGCGCGGGCTCCAGCTTCAGGTAGTAGTGGACTTCCGGATGGCCGAGGACATGCAGTCGGTTGGGGTGGATCAGGTTGAGGTGACCGACGAGGTCCGCGCTCGAGAGACCCGCGTTCGCCGGCGTATCGAGGGGCCTGTCGATCGAGGCACGGCCCGCCAGCCAATCGAGCTTGAGCGAATCCCGGTTTTCCTCGTACAGCGACTTGAAGGTCGGCATTGCTTGAACGAAGGCTTGCGGGCGGAGTCGACGACTCCGCGAGGCTACGCCGACCGCGCGTCTGCGGCCAGCCGCGAGATCAAGCCGCTGGCCGGATCGGCTCCCAGGCGGTCAGGGCCGCATGCACGGCTTCGGGGTTCGGCGCGTCGAGCAGCGATTGGCGGAATGCCTTGTCCGACAGCATCTGCGCGAGTTCGGACAGCAGGTCGAGGTGCGCCTGCGACGCCTGCTCCGGCACCAGCAGGAAGATCATCACTGAAACGGGCTGGCCATCCGGGGCGTCGAACGGGATGGGCTCGGCGACGCGCACGAAGGCGCCGACAGCCTCCTTGAGCCCTTTGATCCGTCCATGGGGAATCGCCACCCCCTGACCCAGCCCCGTGGAGCCGAGGCGCTCGCGGGCGAACAGGCTGTCGAAGACCTTCGCCCGGGCAACGCCCTGGTTGTTCTCGAACAGCAATCCGGCTTGTTCAAATGCCCGCTTCTTGCTGGATGCCGGCAGGTCCAGAAGTACGTTGGAGGCGGGCAAAAGGCGCGAAATCAGGTTCATGTACGGCGCGCTCTTCCATGAGGGCTCGCGACGAGCGTAGGCGCATGCGGCGTCCACGTTCGGGCGGGAAGAAGTGAGATCGGCTTCCTTTTTGCAGCCGCCCGAGGGCTGGCCGAAAATCGAAGGCGCGGATCATACACCCCGGTTTCCGCGCTGCAGCGAGGGAGGACTCCGGGGCCGGGAAGACGATGTTGCACCTCGACGCCAGCGGCCCCTTGCCTATTCGCAAGAACCGGGTGGCCAGGCGACCGGCTGGACCGCAAACTGGGCACATGACAACCAGCGACCTGCATCCCCACTACGATCTCGTGGCCCGCGCCATTGCGGCGCTTGCCGCCGGCGCGGACACGTCGCTCGCGGAACTGTCCAGGCGGCTCGACGTCTCGGAATTCCATCTGCAGCGCGTGTTCGGGGAATGGGCGGGTGTTTCGCCAAAGCGGTTCCTGCAGTTCATCTCCAAGGAGCGCGCGCTGGCAGCGCTGCGCTCGGAGAACGACGTGCTGAGCGCGACTCTGTTCGCCGGGCTGTCCTCGCCCGGCCGGTTGCACGACCTGATGGTGAGCTGCGAAGGCGTGACGCCCGGCCAGGCGCGCGCTTTCGGCGCCGGGCTGCGGATTCGCTACGGTGCCCATGGAACGGCGCTCGGCCCCGCCTTCGTCGGGCTGACCGAGCGCGGTATCTGCCACCTTCGCTTCATCGACGAGACCGCGGATCCGGTGGCCGAACTGCGTGAAGAGTGGCCGGAGGCGACGCTGGTCGAGGATCCCGCCGCGGCGCGGGAGACGCTCGATGCGCTCGCCCGGCCGCGCGCGCCAATGCGGCTCTGGCTGAAGGGGACGAATTTCCAGATCAAGGTGTGGGAGGCCCTGCTGCGCGTGCCCGAAGGCGCGCTCGTGTCCTACAGCCGCCTCGCCACCGTGGCCGGCATGCCGAAGGCCGCACGCGCGGTTGCCTCCGCGGTGGCCGCGAATCCGGTTGCCTGGCTGGTGCCGTGTCACCGCGTGATCCGGTCGAGCGGCGTGCTCGGGCAGTACCGCTGGGGCCCCGAGCGGAAGGCCGCTCTGATCGGATGGGAGGCCGCGCGCCGGGAAGCGGCGTGACCCTCACTGCGACTGCTGGACTTCCTGCTGGCGCTTCAGCGTCTCGGACTGGTGGTCCTTGACCCGATCCTTGTGGCGGAGAACCTGCCGGTCGAGCTTGTCGACCAGGGTGTCGATGGCCGCGTACATGTCCTGCTCGAGCGACTCGACGTGAATGTTGTTGCCGCGCAGGCGCAAGGTGATCTCCGCCCGCTGGCGGACCTTTTCGACCGTCAACTGCACGCTGGCGTCGATCACCTGATCGAAGTGGCGCTCGATGCGCGCGAGCTTGCCGGCCACGTAATCGCGCAGGGCAGGCGTGACTTCGATGTGGTTCCCGTGAATCTGCAGGTTCATGCAACCCCCTTCGAATGAGGTCGGAGCGCCGCGCAGGCGGCGCCCGATTACAACGACTTGCGCTGAGCCACCGCCGGGATCTTCATCGCTTCGCGGTACTTCGCGACGGTTCGGCGCGCGACCACGATGCCCTGTTCCCCCAGCAGCTCGGCGAGCTTGCTGTCTGACAGCGGATTACGTGTGTCCTCGGCTCCTATCAGTTGCTTGATCAATGCGCGGATCGCGGTCGACGACGCCTCGCCGCCCGCTTCGGTCGCCACGTGGCTGCCGAAGAAGAACTTGAGTTCGAGCACACCGAACGGCGTGGCCATGTACTTGCTGGCCGTCACCCGGGAGATTGTCGATTCGTGCAGCCCGACGGTATCGGCGATTTCCCGCAGTACCAGGGGCCTCATCGCGATCTCGCCGTGGGTGAAGAAATTGTGCTGCCGGTCGACGATCGCCTGCGACACGCGCAGGATCGTGTCGAAGCGCTGCTGGATGTTGCGGATGAGCCAGCGCGCCTCCTGCACGCGCGTGGTCCACTGCGTGCGGTCCGATCCCTCTGTTCCCCGCGGGGCGCGGTCGCGCTTCAGGATGTCCGCGTACGCCTGGTTCACGCGCAGGCGCGGCATCACTTCGGGGTTGAGGACGGCGGTCCAACGGTTCTTCACCTTGCGCACGAAGACATCCGGAACGACGTAATCGGCGCGCGTGTCCGCAAAGGCTACACCCGGATGCGGCCGCAGTGTGCGAATCAATTGGTGCGCTGCACGCAACTCGTCGTCGGTGCATCCGAGCGCCCGGCGCAGCTTGAGGAAGTCCCGCGCCGCCAGCAGCGGCAAGTGCGCGCTCACGATCGCGCGGGCGTGTGCGATGACGGCGGCCAGTTCCGGGGAGGTTCGCGCCATCGCGTTCAGTTGCAGGTCGAGGCACTCGCCGACGTCGCGCGCGCCGATGCCGGCGGGATCGAAGCTCTGCAGCAGTCGCAACGCCGTCCTCAGTTCGTCCGGCTCGACTTCGGCCTCCGGCGGGCAGATGGCGAGCAGGTCCTCGAGGCTCTGGTGCAGGTAGCCGTCGTCGTCGAGCGCGTCGATCAGCAGTTCGACCAGCGCGCGGTCGCGCGGCGACGCCTTGGTGCACGACACCTGCGCGAGCAGGTGCTCCTTCAGCGTAGTGGTGGTGCCCGCCCACTCGCGTGAACTGTCCTCGTCTTCGGTCCTGCCTTCGCTCCGGGCGCCCCAGTCGAGCGTCGCATCGCTGCCCGCCTCGAATGCGGCCTCTCCGGACTCGCCGGTGGCCGGCGCCTCGCCGCCCTCGCCATCGCCATCGCTGTCGGCGCCGGGACCCGGTGCCGGAGCTTCGTTGCCTGCGATGGAGCCATCCGGCTTCACCCGGACGGCAAGGGCCAGCGGGTCGTCATCCCGCTCGAGCAACGGGTTGTCCGCCAGCGCCTGCTCGATCTCCTGGTTCAGCTCGACGGTCGACAGCTGCAGCAGGCGGATCGACTGCTGCAGCTGGGGCGTGAGCGCCAGGTGCTGCGACAGTCGAAGCGAAAGCGCCGGCTTCATGCAGGGCGGCGAGCGCGGAGAGGCAGACCGGACGGAAGGAACATCATCGACTGCGCCTGCGAGCGGCGACTACATGCGGAAGTGCTCGCCCAGGTAGACGCGGCGGACCGTCTCGTTGCCGACGATCTCCTCCGGTCGCCCGGCCGCGAGCACCACGCCTTCGTTGATGATGTACGCGTGGTCGCAGATGCCGAGCGTTTCGCGCACGTTGTGGTCCGTGATCAGCACTCCGATCCCGCGCTCCTTGAGGAAGCGCACGATGCGCTGGATCTCGAGGACCGCGATCGGGTCCACCCCGGCGAAGGGTTCGTCGAGCAGGATGAAACGCGGGCGCGCGGCAAGCGCGCGCGCGATCTCGACCCGCCGCCGTTCGCCGCCCGACAGCGACAGCGCCGGATTGGTCCGGAGGTGCGCGATCTGCAGGTCATCGAGGAGCTCGTCGAGCCGCTGCGCCACGTGGGCGCGAGGCAGGGGCCGCTTCTGCTCGTCGACCTGGAGTTCGAGCACGGCGCGGACGTTCTCCTCGACCGTGAGCTTGCGGAAGACCGACGCCTCCTGCGGCAGGTACGACAACCCCATGCGCGCGCGCTGATGGATCGGCAGGTGGGCGATCGACGCTCCGTTCAACGAGATGCTGCCGGCGTCGAGCGGGACCAGGCCCACGACCATGTAGAAGCATGTCGTCTTCCCCGCTCCGTTCGGTCCGAGCAGGCCGACCACCTCGCCGCTTTCCACGGTCAGCGAAACGTCCTTGACGACCGTGCGGCTGCCGTAGCGCTTCTGCAGGTTCTCGACCACCAGGGTGTTGTGCGACCCGCCGGCGCCGGCGGCTTGCCCCGAGGCCTGTGCGCGCGCGTCCATCTCAGTCACGGCGCGGATTGGCAAGGTCGCGCGACGGCGCCAGGGGAGCCGGGGAACCGGGCGATGTCGCGGGCTGTGTGCGGGGACCGATCGTGCCGCGCACCCGGCCGTCGCCGGAACCCGGATCCTTCGGCGCGCCACCCGTCACGAAGTACTTCGAGTTGCGCTGGTCGTACGTGATGGCGTCGCCGCGCAACTCGTCGCGCTGCGCATCGTTCTCCAGCAGGCGGATCCGCGCACGCCCGAGCAGCTTCACGGTTTCGGCCTTCTCGTCGTATTCGATCCGTTCGGAGTGGCCGTCGATGACCTCCTCGATGCCGGGCTTGCTGATGTCGCGGCGCTGGCGGAAGGTCGCCAGCTTGCCGGGCGCCGCCTCGAGCACGCCGAACAGGTAGCCCTCGGGATCCTTGCGGATCTCCACCCGCTGCCCGGTGGCCCGTATCGTTCCCTTCACGAGCACGACATCGCCGACGAGCACGCAGACCTGCTTGAGGTCGTCGCACTCGCCGCTGTTGGCCTCGTAGTTCAATGGCTTGTCGCGGTCCGCGCGCTCGGCCAGCGCGGGCGCCGCGACCGCTGCACAGGCGATCGCGAGTGCGAGGATCGGCCGTTTCATTGTCTCGCCCCCTGCGTCTGGGCCGCCTCGAACGTTCCGCGCACCTTCGAGTGGAACTTCACGACCCGCTTGATGTTGTCGTAGTCCATGCCCACCGACCGGATCACTGAGCCGCCGCGGTCCACCTCGACCGGGAGGTCGGTGCTGAACTGCTCGAGATCGGGAAGGGCGAGGAGCTTCTCGGTGGCAAGGCGCATCGGCGGCTCGCCGTCTTCGCCCGGGGAACGCGTGATGACGACATCGCCGGTCAGCACGACGCGCTCCCCGCCACCTTCGACCAGCGCCTGCCGCGCGCGCGCCTCGAGGCGGGGCTGGTCCGGGCGCAGGCTCAGGTAGCGCGGCTGCTGCAGTTCCGCACGATCGTCGGTCGCGTAGTGCGCCATCGTCTCGGCGAACAGCCTGTTCGTCGCCCGTCCCAGCGCGTCGAACTGCGTCAGCGTCACGCCCTTGCCGATGAAGTCGGGACCTTCCCGCGACACCGGGTTAGCCAGGTTGCTGTAGCGCCCGACCTGCGAGAACCAGTAGGTGACGCCCGCCAGCCCGGCGAGCAGCAGGACGGCGATGATGGCCGTGATGCGATCACGCATGAAGGCTCGCCTTCATCCGCGCGTCATCGCGGCGAAGTCCACGCCCTTGGCGCGGAGAATGAACTCGGCGAACGCGCGCACCGCCCCGCGCCCACCGGCCTGCCCGGCGATCCAGTGCGCGACGCACTTCACTTCGTCGCGGGCATCCGCGACCGTCGCCGCGAATCCCGCCTGCTCGAGCACCGGCAGGTCCGGGAGGTCGTCGCCGATGAAGCCCGCCTGCTCGGCGCCGACCCCGGTGTCCCGCAGCAGTTCGGTCCACGCGACCGCCTTGTCGCCACGGCCCTGCAGCACGCGGCCGATGCCCAGTTCGCGTGCGCGCGCGCCGACGATCTCCGACGAGCGGGCCGAGAGGATCGCGACTTCGACGCCATGGTTGAGCAACATCTTGATGCCGTGCCCGTCGCGCACGTCGAAGACCTTCAGCGCCTCGCCCTGCGGCCCGTAGTAGAGCCTTCCATCCGTCAGCACGCCGTCGACGTCGAGGGCGACGAGCCGGAGCCGGGCGGCGCGCTGCTCGGGCGTCATCAGATCACCTTGGCGGCCATCAGGTCGTGCATGTGCAGGGCGCCGACCAGTGCGCCGCTGCCATCGACGACCAGCAGTTGGTTCTTCTTGCGCCGGTCCATCAGCTGCGCCGCTTCGGCGGCGAGCACGTCCGGCGCGATGGTGAGCGGGTCGCGCGTCATCACGTCGGCGAGCTTCACGGAGCGCACGTCGGTCGCTCGCTCCAGCAGACGGCGCAGGTCGCCGTCCGTGAAGATGCCCTGCAGCCGTCCCGCGCCGTCGAGCACCGCGGTCATGCCCAGCTGCTTGCGCGAGATCTCCCGCAGCGCGTCGATCAACGGCGTGTCGACGGTCACGCGAGGAATCCTGTCTCCCGTCCGCATCACGTCCCTCACGTACGTCAGCAGCCGGCGGCCCAGCGCGCCGGCCGGGTGCGAGCGCGCGAAGTCGTCGGGACCGAAGCCGCGGGCGTCGAGGCACGCGATCGCGAGGGCATCGCCCAGCGCCAGCATCGCCGTGGTCGACGTCGTGGGCGCCAGGTTCAGCGGGCACGCTTCCCTGTCGATGCGGACGTCGAGGTGCACGTCGGCGAGGCGCGCGAGCGACGAGGACGCGTTGCCGGTCATGGCGATGAGCGGCGTGCCTTCGCGCTTCGCGACGGGAAGCATCGTGAGCAGTTCGTCCCCCTCGCCGGAGTACGACAGCGCGACGAGCACGTCGTCGCGCGTGATCATGCCGAGGTCGCCGTGCGCGGCTTCCGCCGCGTGCACGAAGATCGCGGGCGTGCCGGTCGAGGCGAGGGTCGCGGCGATCTTGCGCGCGATGTGGCCGCTCTTGCCGATGCCGCTCACGACGACGCGGCCCCGGCAGAGCAGAAGCAGTTCGACCGCGCGGGTGAATCGGTCGTCGAGGCGGGCCGCCAGCGCCTGGACCGCGGCGGCCTCGATCTGCAGGACGTCCCGCGCCATTTCGAGCGCGTGCGCGGAGGGGACCAGCGGGCTTGCGGACATGGATCGCGGGGATTTGCCTGGGAGCCAGCCGCGATGGATGGCGTACGGCGATAATACACCCGGAGGTCCTGCTGGCATGGGTTTTGCTCTCGTCGATTTCCCCCCTTATTGATGGCTACGTCCGGTCTCGAAATCACGCTGCTGCTGCTCGCCGCCGTCGTCGTCGGCGTCGTCGCGTTCCGCTTCCTGCAGCTGCCGCCGCTGCTCGCCTACCTGGCGGTCGGCATCGTGATCGGGCCGCACGCGCTCGGACTCGTCCCGGACCTGGAGGACACGCGCTACCTCGCGGAGTTCGGCGTCGTCTTCCTGATGTTCTCCATCGGCCTCGAGTTCTCTCTGGCGCGCCTGCGAACGATGCGCAGGCTGGTGCTCGGCCTCGGCGGCGCCCAGGTGACGCTGACGGTCCTCTTGACGATGGTGGCCGGCTGGCTCGTTGGACGCTACTTCGGGGTCGGCCTCGCGGGGGCCTTCGCGCTCGGCGGCGCGCTCGCGATGTCGTCGACCGCGATCGTGATGAAGATGATGGCCGAGCGCGCGCAGGTCGACACGGAGCACGGCAAGCGGATCGTCGGCGTCCTGCTGTTCCAGGACCTGGCGGTCGTGCCGCTGCTGGTGATCATTCCGGCGCTCGGCAGCGAAGGATCGAACCTGGCCTGGACGCTCGCCGTCGCGCTCGTCAAGGCGGCGGCGCTGCTGACCGTGCTGCTCGTCGGCGGACAACGCGTGATGCGCTGGTGGTTCCACACCGTCGCCAAGCGCAAGTCGCACGAACTGTTCACGCTGAACCTGCTGCTGGTGACGCTCGGCCTCGCCTGGCTGACCGAGGAAGCCGGTCTGTCGCTCGCCCTCGGCGCCTTCGTCGCCGGGATGCTGATCTCCGAAACGGAGTTCCGCCACCGCGTCGAGGAGGACATCAAGCCGTTCCGGGATGTCCTGCTCGGTTTGTTCTTCGTCACGATCGGCATGCTTCTCAACGTGCGGATCGTGCTCGACAACTTCGGCTGGGTCATGCTCGCGCTGGTCGGCCCGGTGGCGTTCAAGTTCGGGCTGGTCGTCGCGCTCGTGCGGCTCTTCGGAGCCACGCCGGGCACCGCGATCAAGACAGGACTCGCGCTGGCGACCGCAGGCGAGTTCGGCTTCGTCCTGCTCGGGCAGGCCGGGACGCACGGATTGCTGGACCCGCTCGTGCTGCAGGTCGTGCTCGCCTCGATGCTGCTGTCGATGCTCTCCGCTCCGCTGCTGGTGCAGCACAGCGACCGGATCGCGATGCGGCTGGCCTCGAGCGAGTGGCTGCACAAGTCGCTCGAGATAGCCCGCATCGCGCAGAGCGCGATCGCCGTCGAGAAGCACGTGGTGATCTGCGGATTCGGACGCAGCGGGCAGCACCTCGCCAAGATGCTCGAGCAGGAAGGCATCACCTACGTGGCCCTCGACCTCGATCCCGACCTGGTCCGGCAGGCGGCCGCGGCCGGCGATTCGGTCGTCTACGGCGACGCCGGGCGACGCGAGACCCTCGTCGCGGCGGGCGTCGGCCGAGCGTCCGCCGTCGCCATCACGTACGCCGACACGCCCTCCGCGCTGAAGATCCTGCATCACGTGCGCGAACTGAAGCCGGACATTCCCGTCATCGTTCGCACGCAGGACGATCACGATCTCGCCAAGCTGACCGCGGCCGGCGCGACCGAGGTCGTGCCCGAGGTGCTCGAGGGAAGCCTGATGCTCGGGTCGCACGCGCTCGTCCTGCTCGGCGTTCCGCTGTCGCGTGTCGTCAAGCGTGTCCGTGAGCAGCGCGACCAGCGCTACCAGCTGCTGCGCGGCTACTTCCACAGCTCCGGCGACGACGACGACGTCGAGGAAGAAGCGCACGAGCGGTTGCACTCGGTGCCGCTGCACCCGGGCGCGGCGGGAGCGGGAAGGACGCTGGAGGAACTGGGCTTGCAGCCGCTGGGCGTCGAGGTCACCGCCGTGCGCCGGCGCGGCATTCGCGGGGCCGATCCCAGCCCGGAAATGCGGCTGCAGGCCGGCGATGTCGTTGTGCTGCGGGGGATTCCGGACGCACTCGACCTCGCGGAACGGCGGCTCCTGGAGGCGTGATCGTGCGCAGACGCGAAGTCCTGCTCGGCACCGCTTCGCTCCTGCTCGCAGCGCGGGCAGGCGCGCAGCCGGCCGCGCTGTGGTCGGAACTGCAGGCCGGCGGCGTTGGATTCCTGCTGCGCCATGCGCAGACCGAGGCTGGCATCGGCGATCCACCCGGATTCCGGATCGGAGACTGCGCCACGCAGCGCAATCTGTCCGACGACGGTCGTCGCCAGGCGCAGCGGATCGGCGCGGCACTGGCGGTCCGGGCGGTGCGCATCGACCAGGTGCTGTCCAGCCAGTGGTGCCGCTGCCTCGATACGGCAAGCCTGGCCTTTCCGAAGGCCGCCGTCGAGCCGTATCCCGCGCTGAACTCCTTCTTCGGGGACCGCTCCACGGAGGCGCAGCAGACACGCGAGGTGGCGGCGAGGATCGCCGCGATCCGCGCTCCTTCGAACGTCGTCTTCGTCACGCACCAGGTGAACATCCTCGCGCTGACCGGGGTCGCGGTCGGTTCCGGGGAGGCAGTGCTGGTGCGATCCGCCGGCGGATCGGTGCGGACGCTGGGGCGGCTGGTCCTCTGAACCGCTCTCCAGTCGACCGCCCGCCGGTTCAAGGCGCCGGCCGACGACGAGGTGCGCTGCGTGTCGGCCGCGAAGCCGGAAAGGAAGTGATCAGGCGGCCGCGGCGGCGGGGCCGCTGCGGCGCTTCCTGTTCCTCTGCCGCAGCAGCACGGGCGCGAGATAGCGGCCGGTGTGGCTCTCGGGATTGGCGGCGACGGCCTCCGGCGCGCCGGTCGCGATGATCCGGCCGCCGCCGTCGCCCCCTTCCGGCCCGAGGTCGATGACCCAGTCGGCGGTCTTCACGACATCGAGGTTGTGCTCGATCACGACCAGGGTGTTGCCCGCGTCGCGCAACTGATGCAGCACCTTGAGCAGCAGCGCGATGTCGTGGAAGTGCAGCCCGGTCGTCGGCTCGTCGAGGATGTAGAGCGTGCGCCCGGTGTCACGCTTCGAGAGTTCCAGCGACAGCTTCACGCGCTGCGCCTCGCCGCCCGAGAGCGTGGTGGCGCTCTGCCCCAGCCGCACGTAGCCGAGGCCGACGTCGAGCAGCGTCTGCAGCTTGCGAGCGATGGTCGGGACGGCGCTGAAGAAGGCCGCCGCCTCCTCGACCGTCATGTCGAGGACCTCGGCGATGCTCCGGCCCTTGTAGTGCACCTCGAGCGTCTCGCGGTTGTAGCGCTTGCCGTGGCAGACGTCGCACGGCACGTAGACGTCGGGCAGGAAGTGCATCTCGACCTTCAGGACGCCGTCGCCCTGGCAGCTCTCGCAGCGTCCGCCCTTGACGTTGAACGAGAAGCGGCCCGCCTCGTATCCGCGCTCGCGCGCCGTGGGAGTCTCGGCGAAGAGCTCGCGGATCGGCGTGAAGAGCCCCGTATACGTCGCGGGATTCGAGCGCGGCGTCCGTCCGATCGGGCTCTGGTCGACGCTGATCACCTTGTCGAAGTGCTCGAGGCCGTCGATCGACCCATACGGCGCTGGTTCCGCCGAGGAGCCGTAGAGGTGGCGCGCCACGACGGCGTACAGCGTGTCGTTGATCAGGGTCGACTTGCCCGAGCCCGAGACCCCGGTGACGCAGGTGAGCAGCCCGACCGGCAGGTCGAGCGTGACGTCCTTCAGATTGTTGCCGTGGGCGCCGGCGAGCTTCAGCCAGTGCGTGAACGGCGGGGTGCGGTCGTCCGGGATCTCGATCTGCCGCCGGCCCGACAGGTAAGCCGCCGTCAGCGAGCGCTCGTTGCCCAGCACCACGTCGAGGCTGCCGCTCGCGATCACCTCGCCCCCGTGGGCGCCGGCGCCCAGCCCCATGTCGACGACGTGGTCGGCGGCGCGGATCGCGTCCTCGTCGTGCTCGACGACGATTACGGTGTTGCCCAGGTCGCGCAAGTGCTTCAGCGTTCCGATCAGACGATCGTTGTCGCGCTGGTGCAGCCCGATCGAAGGCTCGTCGAGCACGTACATCACGCCCGTCAGGCCTGATCCGATCTGCGAGGCGAGGCGGATGCGCTGCGACTCGCCGCCCGACAGCGTTTCGGCGGACCGGTCGAGCGACAGGTAGTCCAGTCCGACGTTCACCAGGAAGCGCAGCCGCGCGCCGATCTCCTTGACGATCTTGTCGGCGATCTCCTTCTTCGCACCGGCGAACTGCAGGCGCTCGAAATATGCGCAGGCGTCGCGCAGCGGGGCCGCCGCGACCTGGTAGATCCCGCGGCGGTCCTCGCCGTCGCCGATGAAGACGTGGCGCGCTTCGGTGCGCAGCCGCGTTCCCTCGCACACGGGGCAGGGACGCTGGCCGCGCAGCTTCGCGAGCTCCTCGCGCACGACGACCGAGTCGGTCTCCTTGAAGCGCCGGTCGAGGTTGGGCACGACGCCCTCGAACGGGTGCTTGCGCACCATCTTCCTGCCGCGCTCGTTGGTGTACGTGAACGCGATCTCGTCGTCGCCGGAGCCGTGCAGGATTGCCTGGTGCGCGACCTCCGGCAGTTCGTCGTACGGCAGGTCGATGTCGAAGCCGTAGTGCTGCGCGACCGTCACCAGCATTTGGTAGTAGTACTGGTTGCGCGCGTCCCAGCCCTTGATCGCCCCGCTCGCGAGCGAAAGCTCGGGATGCGCCACCACGCGCTTCTCGTCGAAGTACTCGACGCTGCCGATGCCGTCGCATGCGGTGCACGCGCCCATCGGGTTGTTGAACGAGAACAGGCGCGGCTCGAGTTCGGACAGTGAGTAGCTGCACACGGGGCACGAGAACCGGCTCGAGAACAGCGTCTCCTGTCCGTTGTCGAGGTCGATGAGCAGCGCGCGGCCGTCGGCGAGGCGCAGTGCGGTTTCGAACGACTCGGCGAGCCGCTGCTTCGCGTCGAGTCGCACCTTCAAGCGGTCGACGACGACGTCCACCGAGTGCTTCTCTGTTTTTCTCAGCGGCGGGAGGTCCTCGGCCTCGACGACGGCTCCGTCGATCCGGAACCGGATGAAGCCCTGGGTCTGCATGTCGTCGAAGAAGTCGACGAACTCGCCCTTCCGGTCGCGGACGACCGGCGCGAGCACCATGACCTTCGTGTCCTCGGCGAGGCCGAGCGTCGCGTCGACCATCTGCGACACGCTCTGCGACTGCAGCGGCAGGTCGTGCTCCGGGCAGAACGGCGTGCCGACGCGCGCGTACAGCAGGCGCAGGTAGTCGTGGACTTCCGTGACCGTGCCCACGGTCGAGCGCGGATTGTGCGACGCCGCCTTCTGCTCGATCGAAATGGCGGGGCTGAGGCCCTCGATCAGGTCGACGTCCGGCTTCTCCATCAACTGGAGGAACTGCCGCGCGTACGCGGACAGCGACTCGACGTAGCGCCGCTGGCCTTCCGCGTACAACGTGTCGAACGCGAGCGACGACTTGCCGGACCCGGACAGGCCCGTGATCACGATCAGACGGTGCCGCGGCAGGTCGAGGTCGATGTTCTTGAGGTTGTGCGTGCGGGCGCCGCGGATCCGTATTTCGTCCATGCTGCTGTGCCGTGACCGTGCCCAGTGCCGTTCGCCGGCGGAGGGCCGCCTGCTCGAAAGGGGCAACTTGGTACTATAGCCACAAACGCCAGCGCGCCTTGCCCCCGGCCACCACCGGGCACTCCCTCCCGGAGCGATCCGGAACCCCCAGCCCGCTCCTCACGCATGACCTCCCGTTCTTCGTCGCGCATGTCCGGCCAGGAAGTGCGTACCAGCGCCTCGCTCGCGTCGATCTTCGCCCTGCGCATGCTGGGCCTTTTCCTGATCCTGCCGGTGTTCGCGGTGCACGCTCGCACGATCCCCGGCGGCGACAGCCCGGCACTCGTCGGCCTGGCGCTCGGCATCTACGGCCTGACCCAGGGCGTGCTGCAGATCCCGTTCGGCGCCGCGAGCGACCGCTGGGGGCGCAAGCCCGTGATCGTCGCCGGCCTGGTGCTGTTCGCCCTTGGTAGCTTCATCGCCGCGGCGGCCGACGACATCTTCTGGACCATCATCGGGCGGGCCGTGCAGGGCGCAGGCGCGATCTCGGCCGCGGTGACCGCGTTCATCGCCGACGCAACGCGCGAGGAGCATCGCACCAAGGCGATGGCGATGGTCGGGGCGTCGATCGGGCTGACGTTCGCGCTGTCGCTCGTTGGCGCCCCGCCGCTGTATGCGGCGGTCGGCATGGGCGGCCTGTTCGCACTGACCGGCGTGCTTGCGGTGGCTGCGATTGCCGTCGTCACGTGGGTTGTGCCGAGCGCGCCGCCCCGCATCGAACACGACGATCCGGCAACCGTGGCCAGCGTGGTCTTCAACCCGCAGTTGCTGCGCCTGAACTTCGGGATCTTCGCGCTGCACACCGTGCAGATGGCGATGTTCGTGGTGGTGCCCGTCCTGCTGGTCGAGCGGGCGCAGTTGCCGCTGCCCAGCCACTGGTGGGTCTACCTGCCCGTGGTGCTGGTGTCGTTCGGCCTGATGATGCCGCCGATCATGGCGGCGGAGCGCAAGTCGCGCATGCGCATCCTGTTCCTGTCGGCCGTGGGCCTGCTGTTCGTCGTCCAGATCGGCCTGCTGCTGCACTCGCCGGGCCTCATGTGGATCGCCGGCTGGCTGCTGCTGTTCTTCGTCGGCTTCAACATCCTCGAGGCGAGCCTGCCGTCGCTGGTGTCGCGGGTTGCCCCGTCATCCGCAAAAGGCCTGGCTCTCGGCATCTACAATACGACGCAAGCCATCGGGCTCTTTGCCGGCGGCGCCCTCGGCGGCCTCGTCGCCGCGCGTTGGGGCGCGCAGGGAGTGTTCGCATGCGCGGCAGTCATCATGGGCGTGTGGTGGGTGATCGCACTCGGCATGCGCGAAGTCCCGAAACGTTCGAGCGGCCAGCCGGTGCCGATCTGAGGAGGAGAACACATGGCATCCGTCAACAAAGTCATCCTGATCGGCAACCTGGGGCGCGACCCGGAGACGCGTTACACCGCCGACGGCGCGGCGATCACCAACATCACGATCGCCACGTCGGACCGCTGGAAGGACAAGGCCAGCGGCGAGATGAAGGAGTCGACCGAGTGGCACAAGGTCGCGTTCTTCGGACGCCTGGCGGAGATCGCCGGCGAGTACCTGAAGAAGGGCCGGCCTGTCTATGTCGAAGGCCGGCTGCGCACGCGCAAGTGGCAGGACAAGGAAGGCCAGGACCGCTACACGACCGAGATCGTGGCCGAGAACATGCAGATGCTCGGTTCGCGCGAGGGCATGGGTGGCGGCGCGCCTGATTTCGATGCCGGCGGCGACGAGCCCCGCGCCGCGTCCCGTGCACCGGCGAGCAAGCCGGCGGCTGCGGCCAGGCCGGCCTCGTCGATGGCCGACATGGACGACGACATTCCTTTCTGAGGCGGGTAGCGCGTTGTTGATCCACCGTAGGGCCGGGGCGTCGCCAGACGCTATGCTGTAGTCAGCGGGCTTCGATATCCCGGCGCATTGACGAAGAACCGACCATGACCACCTTCGCGCAGGCTTCTTCCCGTGCCCCGACCGTCTACCTGATCGAAGACGATGGCGATCTGCGCGAGTCGCTGGCTGCGTTGCTGGAGGCCAGCGGCTACGTACCGCGCGGTTTCGCCAGCGCCGAGGACTTCCTCGCCAGCGGCGTCAACGAGCGGCCGGCATGCGCGGTGGTCGACCTCCGACTGCCGGGCATGAGCGGGCTCGACCTGCAGAAGAAGCTCCACGACGAACAGCCGCACCTGCCGGTGATCGTCGTGACCGGCCACGGCGATGTGGCCACGGCCCGCGCGGCGCTGCGGACCGGAGCGCTCGACTTTCTCGAGAAGCCGGTCCAGCCGAGGGAACTCATGGAAGCCGTGGCGGCCGCGCTGGAGAGCGACGCCCAGGCGCTGGAGCGCGCCCGCGAACGCGAACAGATGCGCGAGCGCCTCGGTCGCCTGACGCCTCGCGAGCTCGAAGTGTTCCAGCGGATCACCGACGGCCTTCACAACCGCGAGATCGCGGTCGAACTCGGCATCAGCCCTCGCACGGTGGAAGTCCATCGCGCGCGGCTGATGGACAAGCTGAACGCGCGCCGTATCGCGGATCTCTTCCGCCTGCGGCTGGCGCTCGACGGCAACGACGCCGCCTCGCCGGACCGCTCCTGATCGCTGGTCGCAGTACGCAGTACCTCGTAGATTCTTCTCCCAATTTCGGCGATGCGCGCGAAGCACTAAGGTTGCTTCCAGTCGACCCTTTGTAGCCCTTCCGCTACGCAAGGTGGCAGCAAGCGCAACGCAGGAGGTTCCCCTTCCTCGTCGCGATTCAGTCCGCGCAGGTGCCCAGCACGGCGCGGACATTTTTTTGCCCTTCGAGCGTCGCGCCCGCTCCCCGGCCGTTGGTCTCGCCTTTCTCCCCGATTGGCCGCCGGCCGTGCCCGCTGCACGTCGGCACCTCGTGGCTCAACCCTGCCGCAGCAGTGCGAGCGCCACTGCGTTCAACGGGCCTGCGCTCGCGATCAGCGAGGGCTCGGCGAGCGGACTGCGGCCGTTCCATCCGGTGACCGCGCCGCCCGCGCCTTCGACAACCGGCACGATCGCCGCCACGTCCCAGTACGCCAGCGTCGGGTCCAGCATCAGGTCGGCAGCCCCCGTCGCGAGGGCGAAGTAGCCGAAGCAATCGCCCCAGGTCCGGTAGAGCCTGGCGGCGCGGATGATCCGTTCGACGGCGTCGCCGCCACGCTGCTCGCCGGTGGACCAGTGCGTCGTGGCCAGCACGGTCGCGTCGGCGAGGCGCGCACAGGGACGCACGCGCGCCGCCCGCGAAGATCCATCGCTCGCGTACAGCGTGGTGCCTCCCGCGTGGCCGATCAGCGCCATGCCGGCCGCCGGATGGCCGATCACGCCGAGCACCGGACGGAAGCCTTCGCCGTCGTCGCGCTCGAGGGCGATCAGCGTGCCGAACAGGAAGCAGTTGGTAATGAAAGCGCGTGTCCCGTCGATCGGGTCCAGCACCCAGCGGTAGCGCTCGCCGGGCTTGTTGCCGTGCTCCTCGCCCATGATGGCGTGGCGCGGGTAGCGCCGGTCGATCAGGCGCCGCATCGCTTCCTCGGCGTTCCGGTCGGCCATCGTGACCGGGCTCGCGTCGCGCTTCGTGACGACCTCCGTGCCCGTCATGAAGTAGCCGCGGATCGTGGCGAACGCGATGCCGATCAGCTCGTGCATGAACGGCACGAACTCGCGCTCCTCGGCGCGGGTCAGCGGAGCGCTGTAGGTCGCCACCGTTCAGGCCCGCTTGGTCGGCGCGAACAGCGACTCGCACCAGGCCGGGTCGACCGCGCTCGGCGTGGCGCACTTGTCCATCAGCGCGCCGGCAAGCCGCGCGAGCACCTCGTCGTGCCGGCCGTCCTTGTTCCAGGCCGCCAGGCGCTTGCTCATGCGGTCGAGCGCCGCGCGGTTGTTGCCCGTGAGCTGAACGCTGTCGTGCCCGACTTCGCCGAGCACCTGCGTGGCGGCCTGCTCGATGGCCGCGGCATCCTGCGGCGTCAGCTCGAGCAGCGTGTGCAGGTAGCTGCCCCCCCAGCGCAGCCGGGTCGCCGTGCCCCGCGCGCTGTCGTACGCCTGGCGCGACCAGTCGATGGCCGCCGCCTTGCCTTCCGGCGTGCCGCGCTTCTTCGCGTTCGAGGCGAGTTGCGACATGTAGTAGTAGGGCGAGTGCGATCGCTTCAGCTCGGCAGTCAGCAGCGCGTCGGACTCGTCGAGCAGGCCGGCGCGGGCGAGCACGCCGCCGGTCAGCGTGATCACTGCCTGACGCTCGTCGATGTCCTCGATCTCGCGGTCGACGCGTGCCGCCTGCGTCCTGACCTCATCCAGCAGCGCGGGAGGCAACGGCCCATCCTTGTCGTCGAGCCGCGCGAGCTCGACCTTGCCGAGCATCGCGTACATGCGCCCGCCGTTGGAGAGCTTAGGCTCCGCGGCGAGTTTGTCGAGGGCCGCGATCCACTGGGCCTTCAGGTCGGCGCGCTCCCTGGATCTGGCGTCCGTGAGGAGGCCAACGAGGTCGTCGGCGGCGTAACCGAGAATGTCGTGATTGGCGCGCACGAGTTCCGGTTGCTCGAGCAGGCTCTTCACGCTCGCGATGGCGTCGGTCTTGTCCACCTTCGGCTTCGCGTCGCTGGCCTGCGATGCCGAGTGCAAAGCCTCGAGCACGAGGCGCGACGACGCTTCCCGCTCCCCGGACGGACACGCCGCGGCGAGCTTCATCAGCGTCGCCGGTACGTCCTTTTCGGGCACCAGCTGGCCGTCGTCGGTTGCCCATGAATAGAACGCCAGCATCCGCCAATCGGCGGCGGACAGCGACTTGCCGTCGAGGGCCGCCTCGAGCGCCTGCTTCGCCGAGTTGCCGCCGGCCAGCCCGCGGTCGAGCAGTTGCATGTACTTCGATGCATCGACGGAGCCCGCGAGCCGCGTCAGCTCCCGCCCGCCGCCGCTCAGCAGCACCATGGTCGGATAGCCGCGCACCTTGAAGCGCTCGCCGAGCACCTGGCCGCTCGGGCTGTCGGCGTCGACGTAGACCGGCACGAACGAGCGCGACTTCTCGATGAAGTCCGGCCGCGTGAAGATGGTGCTCTTCACCTGGTTGCACGGCGGGCACCACACGGCGGTCCAGAACAGGAAGACGGGCTGGTTCCTGGACCGCGCGTCCTCGAACGCGCGGTCCACGTCGGCGACGCTCTGCGGGCGCACCCACTGGATCCCGGCCAGCTCCTGATTCGCGGGCGTGGCCGTCGCCTGGGGCGCAGGTTCCGGTGCCTTCGAGCAGGCCGACAGCAGGGCGACGGTGACGAGCAGCAGGGGACGCAGCATGGTTCGTGCTCCGGGCAGGGCCGCGGATTATCGCCCAGCGGCAGGCGCGCTCAGCGACCGGCGACGCGTGCGGCCAGGGCCAGGAAGTGCGCGAGCGGCGGGGTGCGCGCGTCCCTCAGCTTGGCGCGGTCGTCCCACTGCCGCAGGCGCACGCCGTCCTGCGCGAACGGCTCGGCCCTGAAGGCGGCGGCCTGGCCCTCGCTGAAGATCCCGCCCTGCAGCTCGAGGCTGCGCTTCGAATCGATCGACAGCGCGGCCCAGTACTCGGCGCCGGTGATCGCGCCGTCGCCGCGCGCGCACAGGTAGCGCTTGGCGTCGACGTGCAGGCGGATCGGCTGCAGAACGGCCGGACCGAACAGGTCGCGCAGGAATGGCAGCGCGACATACTCGTGGCGGTCGTCGACGCCGCGCAGCGTCGGAGTATCGCCCTGGTCATTGATCAGGTGGCCGAGATCGTGCAGGAAGGACGCAACGACCAGCTCGTCGCTGGCGCCCTCCTGCTCGGCGAGTTGGCCCGACTGCAGCGCGTGCTGCAGTTGCGTGACCGGCTCGCCGGCGTACATGCGGTCGCCCTTGGCGGCGAACAGGTCCTGGATGTCGTCGAGCGTCAGCGCCATGTCATCCGGCTGCGGAGGTCTGGTCGGGCTTGAGGGCGCTGCCCTGCTCGGCCAGAACACGCGTCTTCGACAGCACGCCCGCGGATTCCAGGATCGGGTAGGAGACGGAGCAGAACAGCGAATTGATGCGCTTGAAGTCCGAGAGCAGGTCGAGGTGCAGGGAACTGGTCTCGACCGACTGCGGCGTGTTCTCCGACAGCCGGTGCAGGTGGCTCTCCGCGTAGCGCATCTCGAGCTCACGGAAGGTCACCTTTTCCGCGATCAGTCGCTGCGCGGACTTCAGGTCTCCGTTGAGGAACACCGCTACCGACAGCTGCAGGTTGCCGATCAGCCGGCCGTGCAGGTCGCTGATCTCCTGCAGGCCCGCTTCGGAGAAGGACAGGCCGTGCTGGATCTTGCGCTCGGCGACGTCGAGCAGCAGGCGCTCGATGATGTCGCCCACATGCTCCATGTTGATCGTGAACTGGATGATCTCGGTCCATCGCCTGGATTCGCGCGCTTCCAGCGCCTCGCGGCTGATCTGCGCGAGGTAGCGCTTGATCGCGGAGTACAGCCGGTCGATCTCGTCGTCCTTGCGCCGCAGCGTCTCGGCCAGCTGGGCGCTGTCGTGCCGCAGGACCTCCAGCAGCCCGCTGAGCATCTCCTGGACGGTGTCGGCCAGCCGGATGGCTTCGCGCGCCGCGTTGCCGAGCGCCAGCGCTGGCGTGTCGAGCGCGACCGGGTCGAGGTGCCGCGGCTCGCCGGGCGCCTCCGCCTGGCGTGGCGCCGGCAGCCACTTCTCCGTGAGGTCCGCGACCCGCCTGGTGAGGCCGATGAAGGTCAGTGCGAGCAGGACGTTGAACAGCAGATGGAAGTGGACGACGAGCAGCTTGGGATCGGACTGCAGCTTCAGCAGGTACGGCATGGCGTGCGGAAGCGCGAGCAGCGCGAGCCCGACGCCCGCGGCCTTGAACACGAAGTTGCCGAGCGGCACGCGGCGCGCGACGGGGTCCGCCCTCCATGTCGTGATCAGCGCCAGCAAGCCGCTGCCGAGGTTGGCGCCGAGGACGACCGGCAGCGCCACGTGCGCGGGCACGATGTTGGCGGCCGTGAGAGTGGCCACCAGCAGCACCACCGCCAGGCTCGAATACGAGGCCACCGCGAGCAGGGCGCCGATCAGCACGTCGAGCAGCAGGTCGCCGGAAATCTGCGCGAACAGCACCCGCACTCCCGCGGCCTTCGTCAGCGGCAGCGTGGCCTGGCTGATCAGCTGCAGCGCGAGGATCATCACGCCCAGTCCCAGCGCGATCCGCGCGATCTGGCCGGCGCGCTCGTTCTTCTTCGACAGGTAGACGATGACGCCGCCGACGATCAGCAGCGGCGCGAGCCACGTCAGGTTCAGCGAGAAGACCTGCACCATCAACGCCGTGCCGACGTCGGCGCCGAGCATCACGGCCAGCGCGGCCGCCGTTCCGATCATGCCCTGCGACACGAAGGACGACGCCAGCAGCGCCGTCGCGGTCGAGCTCTGCAGCAGGCCGGTCACCGCCACGCCGGCGACGAAGCCGGTTGCGCGGTTGCCGACGTTGCGGCGCAGGACCTGGCGCAGGCTGGCGCCGTACACGCGCAGCACGCCGGACCGCACGATGTGCGTTCCCCAGACGAGCAGGGCGATGGCCGCCAACAGGTTCAGGAGGGTCTGCATCCGGGTTGCCTAGGTCCGCACCTCTTCCTTGCTACCAGGGCAGCGAGTAGGTCTTCGTGTTGGTGAAGCTCTTCATGGCTTCCAGCACGCCTTCCTTGTACCCGAGGCCTGAGTCCTTGATTCCGCCGAAAGGCGTGAGTTCGAGCCGGTATCCCGGCACTTCGCGCACGTTCACCGTGCCGACGGCCAGCTCCGAGATGAAGCGGGTGATGTAGTCGAGCCGGTTGGTGCAGACCGCAGACGACAGCCCGTACGCGGTCGAGTTGCTGATCGCGATCGCCTCGTCGATCGAGCCGAAGCGGATCACCGGCGAGACCGGCCCGAACGTCTCTTCCTTCACCAGCGGCATGTCGGGCGCCACGCGGTCGACCACGGTGGGCGCGTACAGCGCGCCGCGGCGGACGTGTCCGGCGAGCACCCTCGCGCCGCGTGCGACGGCGCCGTCGACGCGCGCCTCGAACTCGCGCGCCGCGGCCTCGTCGATCACCGTGCCCATGTCGGTGGCCGGATCGAGCGGGTCGCCGTGCTTCACGGCCTTCGTCTTCGCGACCAGTCGCTCGACGAAGTCGTCGGCGACGCTCGCGTGCACCAGTATGCGCTTGACCGCCGTGCAGCGCTGTCCCGAGTTCTTGTACGAGCCGCTGGCCGCCAGCGTCGCCGCTTCCTCGACGTCGGCATCCTCCATCACGATGATCGGATCGTTGCCGCCGAGTTCGAGAACCTGCCGCTTGTAGACCGCCTTCGCGGCGATGTACTTGCCGACCGCGACGCCGCCCGTGAAGGTCACGAGGTCGACGTCCGGATGGGTCAGCATCTCGTCGGCGATCTCGCGCGGGTCGCCGGTCAGCACCGAGAGCATCGGACCGGGCAGGCCGGCTTCGTACAGGACATCGGCGAGCACGTACGCGGCCAGCGGCGTCTTCTCGCTCGGCTTCAGCACGATGCGGTTGTTGGTGGCCACGGCCGGTGCCACCTTGTGGATCACCTGGTTCAGCGGATGGTTGAACGGCGTGATCGCTGAGATGACGCCGAGCAGCGGCTCGCGCATCGTGTAGACCTTGCGCTTCTTCCCGTGCGGGGTCAGGTCGCACGAGTACACCTGTCCGTCGTCGACCAGCGCCTGGTTGGCGGCGAACAGCAGCACGTCGCTCGCACGGCCGACTTCGTACAGCGTGTCCTTCAGGCACAGCCCGGACTCGAGCGTGATCAGCCGCGCGATCTCGTCCCGGCGGTGCGCGATGATCTCGCCGGCCTTCATCAGGATCCGGTAGCGGTCGTAACGCGTCAGCGTGCTCCGGTAGGCGCGGGCGATCGAGAAGGCGCGGCGCACGTCGTCGACCGTCGCCTTCGCCACGGTCGCGACCACCTCGCCGGTGTACGGGTAGCGCACCTCGAAGCTGCGCGCGCACGCGACCTTCTCGCCGGCGATCCGGAGGGATTCGTTGCGGACGGGAGAGGCGGGCGCGTTCATTGGGCGTGGTTCAGCACGAGCTCGAAGGCGTCGAAGTTGCGCCAGCGCCGCATTGGATCGAGGCCTTCGATCCGCCGGTTGAGGACGAGCGGCACCCGCTGCTCCGAGATCCCGCCGTGCGAGCGCAGCGGCAGTTCGAGCTGCGAGAGATCGTGCCGCGAGCGGCTGGTGCCGAGCACGACACTGCGCTCGGACACGGCGACGATGTCGCCGATCCGGTCCGCCGGCAGTTCGAAGCGCCGGGCGGCTTCCTCGCGGCCGAGCACCACTTCCATGCCGGGCAGTTCGCGCAACCGCGCGGTGACGCCGGCCGCCGCGTCCGGCGCCACGTAGATCGTCGCGAAGGAACCGAGCGCGCCGTGGTGGACCACGTACGGGTCGGTGATCGGGAGGATCACGCGCGAGCGCTCGGCGCCGAGCCAATCGTCGAGCAGGTCCTGCAGGAAGATGACGTTCGGGCTCGCGTCGAGCCTGGTCTTGGCGTTCATGCCGTGATCGGCCGTGAGGGCGAACACCGTGCCGAGCGCGTCCAATCGCGCGAGATAGCGGTCGAGCATCGCGTAGAAGCGATTGGCGTCCGGGTCGCCGGGGGCGTGCTTGTGCTGGACGTAGTCCGTCGTGGACAGGTAGAGGAAGTCGGGCTTGCGCGTCTCGATCAGCCGCACGCCGGCGGCGAACACGAACTCGGACAGCTCCGCGCTGTAGACGTCGGGCACGGGCATGCCCACGAGCGGCAGCACGTCGGTGATCCCGTTGTCCTGTTCGGTCGCCTGGTCCGCCTTCTCCGATGAGAAGCAGATGCCTTTCATCCCGTGGCCGAGCAGCTTGCGCAGCTTGTCCTTGGCCGTGACCACCGCGACGCCGTGGCCGGCGTCGGCCAGCGCGGCGAGGATCGTCGGCGCGCGCAGCCACTTCGGGTCGTTCATCATCACTTCGGTGCCGCTCGCGGCGTCGAACAGGTAATTGCCGCAGATGCCGTGCACCGAGGGCGGCGCGCCCGTCACGATCGAGAGGTTGTTCGGGTTGGTGAAGCTGGGCACGACGCAGTCGGCGATCAGCGCCGTGCCGGTCGCGAGCACCTGCTTCATGAACGGCATGTGGCCGCCCGCGACAGCCTGCGCGATGTAGTCCGGTTCGCAGCCGTCGATGCACAGGACGACGGTCGATTGCTTCGGGGCCGCGTACGCGCGGCCGTTCACTTCGATCACTTTCCCTATCCTTTCCTGCCGGCGCGCGCCCGGAGGGGCTGCGGCACACCCTCACCCTTGCGTGCGCGCTCCCGGCTTTCCATCACGTGGTCGAACATCGCCCGTCCGGCCTGCTCCGGGTCCCCGGAGGCGATCGCCTTCAGGATCCCGCGGTGCTCGGCGGCGGAGTGGGGCAGCAACTGCTGGTCGCGCAGGTTCCGTCGGCGGAACAGCGCCAGTTCCTTGACAAGCTTGCGATACACGCCGGCCAGCTTGCGGTTGCCGGTGAAGCCGACGAGCGCGTCGTGGAAGTCGAGGTTCAGGAGGTGATACGCGTCGGAGTCGCCCGACCGCGCCGCCACGTCCATCCGCTCGACGATCGCGCGCGCCGCCTTCAGCTGCTCCGGCGTGATCGTCTCCGCCAGTCGTCGGCCGACGAGCTCGTCCATCGCGGCGCGCAGGTCGTAGATCTCCAGCGCCTCCTCGAGCGGGATGTCCCGCACGAAGACGCCGCGGTTCTTCTCCTGGCGGACGAGGCCCGACTCCTCGAGCATGCGAAACGCCTCGCGGATCGGGCCGCGCGACACGCCGAGGCGCTCCGACAGCCACGCCTCGGTCAGCTTCGAGCCCGGGCCGATCTCGCCGTCGAGGATCATCCGCTCGATCTCCTGCTGCGCGGCGCTCGACAGCGACGCGGTGCGCAGCAGTTCGATGGTCGGGTGCGGAACGATCCGGACGGGCGGGACGGCGGAGCTGGCCATGGCGCGCAGTCTAAGGGTTGGCCCCCTGATTGTCTACAATCTGCAAAAAACAATTGACTCCCGCGGCGCCGCTCGTAGACTGCCTCTCTGCTGTCTGGTCCTGCAACCGAGCTTGCACCTAAGATGGCGTCCGGCCGGAGTCACACGCCGGTCACGCTGTCGAGCCACCCTTGAAGGTCGTCCGTTCCCCCTCACGGGCGACCGCATCCATGCCACCGGGGTCATGAAGGAGGAGTCGATGAAGTTTTCGTTTGCGACATTCGGCAGGCTCGCCGCCGCCGCCGCGCTGTCCGCCCTGGCGTTCGGCGCGAACGCGCAGAAGACGCAGCTGACCGTGTACACGGCACTGGAGACCGACCAGCTGAAGGCCTACAAGGAGGGTTTCGAGAAGGCCAACCCGAACATCGAGATCACGTGGGTCCGCGACTCGACGGGCATCATCACCGCCAAGCTGCTGGCCGAGAAGAACAATCCGAAGGCCGACGTCGTGATGGGCGTCGCCGCGACCAGCATGGCCATCTTCGACACCGAAGGGATGCTGGTGCCGTACGCCCCCGCGGGGCTGAACCGCATCGCCGCCCAGTACCGCGATCCGAAGAACCCGCCGGCCTGGGTCGGCATGGACGTGTGGGGCGCGACGATCTGCTTCAACACGGTGGAAGCGGCCAAGCGCAACATTCCGAAGCCCGAGACGTGGCGTGACCTGACCAAGCCGGTCTACAAGGGCCAGATCGTGATGCCGCACCCGGCGTCGTCGGGCACCGGCTTCTTCGACGTCTCGGCCTGGCTGCAGTTGTGGGGCGAGGCCGAGGGCTGGAAGTACATGGACGGCCTGCACGAGAACATCGCCCAGTACATGCATTCGGGATCGCGTCCGTGCGCGGCCGTGGCCGCTGGCGAGTACGTGGTCGGCATCTCCTTCGAGTACCGCGCCAACCGCGAGAAGGCGCGCGGCGCCCCGATCGACCTCGTGTTCCCGAAGGAAGGCCTCGGCTGGGACCTGGAAGCGATCGGAATCCACAAGGGCACGAAGAACATGGCCGCGGCGCAGAAGCTGCTCGACTGGTCCATCAGCGATGAGGCGATGGGGCTGTACGCCGCCAACTTCGCGATCGTCGCCGTCCCGGGCCTGTCGAAGCCGCTGCCGAACGTGCCGGCCGACTACGCCAGCCGGCTGGTCAAGAACGACTTCGCCTGGGCCGCCAAGAACCGCGACCGCATTCTCGCGGAGTGGGGCAAGCGCTACGAGTCGAAGGCCGCACCCAAGTGATCCACCACCGCTCGCGCTCCGCGCGAGCGGGCTCGGGTCAGCTTCGGGCACCGTCGCACGCCCGGGGCTGACCCGAGTCATTTCACACCCGGCATCATGGCGGCTCCCCAGCCAAGTTCATCCAGCGAGGCGCTGTGCCTCGAGGCGGTCCACAAGGCGTTCGGCGACTTCGTCGCGCTGAAGGCGATCGATCTCGTCATCCATCCCGGCGAACTCGTCTGCTTTCTCGGCCCGTCGGGCTGCGGCAAGACGACGCTGCTGCGGATCATCGCCGGGCTCGAGCGCCAGACGCGGGGAACGATCTTCCAGAACGGTCGCGACATCTCGAACGCGCCGCCGGCCGCGCGCGACTACGGCATCGTGTTCCAGTCGTACGCGCTGTTCCCGAACCTGACGATCGCGCAGAACGTCGCCTATGGCCTCGTGAACCGGCGCAACGGGCGTGCGGAGATCTCGGCGCGCGTCGCGGAACTCCTCACGCTCGTCGGATTGCCGGACGCCGGTTCGAAGTACCCCAGCCAGATGTCGGGCGGCCAGCAGCAGCGGGTCGCGCTCGCGCGCGCGCTGGCGACGTCACCCAGCCTGCTGCTGCTCGATGAGCCGCTGTCCGCGCTCGATGCCAAGGTGCGGGAACGCCTGCGCGGCGAGATCCGCCAGCTCCAGCGCCGGCTCCGCGTGACGACCATCATGGTCACGCATGACCAGGAAGAGGCGCTGTCGATGGCCGATCGCGTCGTCGTGATGAACCACGGCGTGATCGAGCAGATCGGCACGCCGAGCGACGTCTATGAGCGCCCCGCGACGCCGTTCGTGGCCGATTTCCTGGGCAAGGTGAACGTGCTGAACGCCACGGCGCTCGGTGGCGGGCGCTTCAAGGTGGGGTCGGTGGAACTGACCCTGCCGGCCGACGGCAACGCCGCCGGCGACCCGGTCCGGATCTATCTGCGTCCCGAGGATCGTCACGTCGAGGGCGACCTCGCGCAGTTGCCCAACCGGCTGCGCGGCCGCATCGCGCGCATCGACTACCTCGGTACCGTCTGCCTGGCGGAGCTGCGCTGCGAGGCGCTGGGCCAGCCGATGACGATCTCCTACTCGCTGAACCAGCTGCACGACCTCGATGTGCGCGAGGGCGGCGAGGTCGAGATCGCGCTGCGGACCGACCGCGTGCGCGTGTTCCCGGAGCCGGCGCGAGCATGATGCAGGCCGGCGCAGCGTGGTGAGCGCGGCCGTCGTGCCCGCGGGCACCCCGATGCCGTCGCGCCTCGCCCTCGCGAAGGAGGCGCTCGCGGCGCGCGGCGGCATCGTGCTGCTGCTGGTCGCGCTGGTCGTCTTCCTGACGGTGCCGCTCGCGATGATCCTCGTGCGCAGCGTCGAGGGACGCGCGGGCGAATTCGTCGGGATCGCCAATTTCATCCAGTACGTCCAGTCGCCGGCGCTGGCGCAGTCCACCTGGAACACCCTGACCTTCGCGATCTGGACGACCGCGGTCACCGTTCCGCTCGCCTTCCTGTTCGCCTATGCGATGCAGCGCAGCTGCATCCCGTTCAAGGGACTGTGGCGCAACATCGCGCTGATCCCGATCCTCGCGCCGTCGCTGCTGGCGGCGATCTCGTTCATCTACCTGTTCGGCAACCAGGGCGCGTTCAGGTTCATGCTCGACTGGGTCGGGCTGAAGTCGATCTACGGCATGCCGGGCATGGTGATGGCGATGACCTTCGCCTCGTTCCCGCACGCGGCGATGATCCTGATGGCGGCGCTCGCGCTGTCGGACGCGCGGCTGTACGAGGCGGCCGACTCGATGGGAACGAGCGAGTTGCGCAAGTTCATGACGATCACGCTCCCGGGCGCCAAGTACGGGCTGATCTCCGCCAGCATGGTCGTCTTCACGATGGCGGTTTCGGAATTCGGCGTGCCGAAGGTGATCGGCGGCAACACCAACGTGCTGGCGGTCGACATCTACAAGCAGGTGATCGGCCAGCAGAACTTCTCGATGGGCGCGGTGGTCGGACTGGTGCTGCTGCTGCCGGCGGTGATCGCGTTCGTGATCGACCACATCGTGCAGCGCAGGCAGCAGGCGCTGCTGACCGCGCGCAGCGTGCCGTACCGGGCCAAGCCGGCGCGCGGGCGCGACTGGGCGCTGCTGATGCTGGTGGTGCTCATGTCGGCGCTGATGCTGCTGGTCGTCGGCATGGCGGCCTATGGCTCGGTGGTCAAGTTCTGGCCGTACGACATGTCGCTGACGCTCGCTCACTACACCTACGGGCTGGAGGAGGCGGGGCTCGAGCACGCCTACCGGAACAGCCTGGTCATGGCGGCGTGGTGCGCGGTCATCGGCGCGGCGGTCACGTTCGCCGGGGCCTACTGGCTCGAGAAGACCAAGGGGGCGGACTCGCTGCGGCCACTGATCCGGTTCCAGGCGATGCTGCCGATGGCCGTGCCCGGCATGGTGCTCGGCATCGGCTACATCCTGTTCTTCAACCTGCCAGACAATCCGCTCAACTTCCTGTACGGCACGATGGCCATTCTCGTGCTGTCGACGCTCGTCCACTTCTACTCGTCGAGCCACCTGACGGCGGTCACGGCGCTGAAGCAGATCGACAGCGAGTTCGAGTCCGTGTCGGCGTCGCTGAAGGTGCCCTTCTACAAGACCTTCTGGCGCGTCACCGTCCCGGTCTGCCTGC